>Ga0182016_10001165_pt1 | contig 32142 bp, 31 predicted proteins | sample 712S2MmetaG_FD_120491 | JGI IMG/M metagenome (GOLD analysis project Ga0182016, IMG submission 120491) | Permafrost microbial communities from Stordalen Mire, Sweden - 712S2M metaG | ecosystem: Environmental > Terrestrial > Soil > Wetlands > Permafrost | place: Sweden: Stordalen | collected...
TAGCCAGTTCGACAATATAACCCTGTGATAAATAGTCTCTGACCGAGAATGTTCCTGTGGCTGTACCTACTGACGTTGTAGAGAGTGTGCCAAGACTGGTTGATGAGCTGGTGACTATAAACTGTAGATAAGGCTGGTCGTTGGTATTAAAACCAGAATAGGCCTGATAAGCATTGCCCTTGATGTTACCGACGCCAACCTCGCCGACCGCCACTTGAGCCTCATAATTCGTTGAAGAACAAACCGTACTAAGACAGCCGCCACTGCCAAAGAATATCTGATTAATTTGGTAGTGCGTTGAAGTATAGGTAGTCGCCTGGACAAGGCTAACACCAGTCAGAGGTAATATGCCTACTAAAACAATAAAGACCATTCTTCGCCACATTTTCATATCTAAGTAGTAATTGTGTAAGATTTTCCGATAAAAATCAATCCGTTTACGCTTTGGTAGCTAATCTTGTATTATTAAGGAGTAATTTTGCCTATTCTATGGAACCACCAAAAACGCCAGCACCACCATCAGCACCAACTCCAGAAGAGTCAGGCTCTTTAGAAGGAACTGCTCCAGAGACTAAGGCGCCAAGCCCAGCGTCAGGAACTACTCCCCCCGGTTCAACCGACCCAGCGGCGTCCGATGTTATAGAGGCTAGGTCTGACACTGCCGCTCCTTTGCCGACAGAAGTTAAGAAAAAAAGCGTTTCGGGTATCTTGCAGAAAATTAATATCTATTTATTGATTTTTGGACTAGTTGTGATTATTGGAATCGCCGTAACGGTTATCGCCTTTATTAAGACACCATCAACCCCAACTTCTAGTAACATTAAGCCACAGAACTTAAGTGCCAGCCAGCTTCAATTACTGGCATCAGGTTCAACCACCATTGGCGCATCTGACCAAGTTTTAAACATTGAACCTAATACCATCTTTAGTGGTCAGGTACTTATCCGTAAGGACTTAGACGTCGCCGGTAATATAAATGTCAGTCAAGCTGTAAATCTCGGCTCCGTTACAGTCACCGGTGTAGCTAATCTCGGTCAGGTTCAAGCTGGTAAATTGGCCGTTTCGGGCAACGCAGCTATTGCCGGCCAAGTTGCTATAAATAACACTCTCGCAGTAAGTGGTGCCGCTAGTTTTGGCGGTACGGTTACGGCCAACCAATTAACGGTTCAAAATCTTGATCTAAGCGGCGACTTAACGATCTCCGAACATATCTTAGTCTCTGGCGCGACGCCAACCGCCAGCTCAGACGACTCCGTTCTTGGAAATGGTGGAACTGTTTCAATCAGTGGAACGGATACGGCCGGTTCGGTTATTGTTAATAGTGGCAGTTCCCCAGGAACCGGCTGTTTTATGACAATCACCTTTACCCATAAATTTAGCTCGAGCCCGTCGATAATAATCACACCCGTTGGCAGCGGAGCCGGAGGACTAGCCTACTACATAACCAGAACGGCATCTAATTTTAGTATTTGTAGTAATTCAGCACCAGCAGCTAGTATCAGTTTTGGTTTCGATTATATTGTTATCTAGACGTCTAGAAAAACGATGACTTGATCTGCTTTTACGTGCATGACACCTCGTGAGATACGAATGCGCTTAACCGTAGTCGGGACGTGTACTTCCAGAACGCAAGGATTTAGAAGAGTAATGAAATTGTGATGTCTTGGTAGAACGTCAAACGGACCGGTGTTATTGAGCCCCGAGATACTGTAGGCGTCGTCGTCAAAATAGGTTTGGTAGGGTGAATAAACTTTGACATGGATCATCGGTTTTCCAGCCTGGTCTTTTATGCCATCAGTTGCGGCGGAATGATCTGCTAGCGGTTTGTCGGTAGTCGTGTTAGGGGCTTCAGCCATGGCGGTTAGATTCTCCTCTGTTTAATCATGCGATTATTTCTTCTATACCTTTTAACGTTTGCTCACGAGTAAATTGCTCACCTTTCAAACCATTTAAGGTTTCCATGACCGTCATGTTCTGAGAGAAATATGTAATAAGTTTCTTGGCTTTACCGTAGTCTGCCCGGTCGGACGGCGAGAGTTCGTTCTCGCCAATAATCGCGATAATACCTTTTAATGATTCATATTTTTGAAGTAAACCTTGAACCTGGACGCTAAGATTATAATGACGATCGCCAACAATATCTGGTGCAAGTAGAGACGAGGTTGTATTAATAAGATCAACGGCTGGACGAATTCCTTGCTCTGCAACTTTACGACTTAGAACGATAGTTGAATCTAGTTCGTGTTGAATCATTTGCACCGCCGGATCGGATAAGTCGTCGGCTGGAACATAAATCGTTTCAACAGCAGTAATAGAACCTTTTTCGTTCGAACTGAGTCTATCCTGAAGCGTTTTGACATCGCTAAAAATCGTTGGCTCATAACCACCCTCGGCTGGAATCTGAGAAATAATAGTCGAGACTTCGTTTTTAGCCTGAACATAGCGGTACATATTGTCAGCGAAGAATAAGACGTCCTTGCCCTGTTCGTCCCTAAAATATTCGGCCAAAGTTACAGAAGAAATCGCTACAATACCTCTTTGTACTGGGTTCTCATTCATTTGCCCGAAGAACATACAAGTACTGCCAAGCAGGTTGTTGTCCTTTAGGGTCATATATAGCTCATGGCCTTCCCTGATACGTTCGCCGATACCGGTAAAGAAACTAAGCCCAGAGCCACTTACAGCGACGTTGTGCATTAGTTCCATCATTAATATGGTCTTGCCAACACCGGCACCACCAATAATGCCAATTTTTCGTCCCTTAACGAATGGCGTGAAGAAATCAATTACTTTGATGCCCGTTTCCAGAATCTCGGGTTTAGCTATTTTAAAATTATCGTTATGGGATGCACTGGTAAAAATATTGCGCCTTTCAATGTCCGGGCTATCAAGTGCATCTAGGCCGTCAATTGGGTTACCGAGTGCATCTAGCATCCGACCAATGGTCTTATCGCCGACTGGGATTTCAATGCTTTTGCCAGTACCCTTAACGACCATGCCCTTTTGAATCGTCCTATCACCGTGAATATTAAGGCAAAGGACGTTATTGTTAGAGCCAACACTATCAACCAGCAGAATAGATTTACTCGGGTTGTCGATGACGACTATTTCGTTGATGTCTGGGCAGTCATCGTCAAATGAGACTGTTACGACGAGATCTTTAACTGTTTGAATTACGCCTTGTACCATGTGGTTTATGCCTGCATCTTTAGACCAATTATGATCTGTTTAAGTTGAGCGTCGCGAATTGCCCGTTTGGTTCGGTTGTATAAGGTATTAAGATCTGAAAAGGATTCTTTGGATTTATCGTTGGCAGCGCTCATAGCCCGAAATCGACTGGCGTACTGGGCGAGCTTTGAGTCAAAGATAACTTGGCCAAGGGTAATTTGAAGCATTGATCTTTCCAAGTGGGCTGCTACATCAAAGGCGGTCGGTTCAAAAATGTAAGTCTCTTCACTAATAACATCTTTGGACTCTCCAGCTAAGCTATTAAATTGTTTTATTGCCGTGCTCAGCTCTAAACGTTTAATCTCCTGGTTCATCAGTGAGATGTATGTTTGATAATAGACAAAACTATTCTTGTATTGACCTATTTCTTGAACTAGTGGTTCAACGTTTATGTTGTGATCACTAGCCGGTAATTCAAAAAATCTTTTATAGTGGATGCCTTCTTGAGCTAGTAATACCGAGCCATGGCGGCCAACTATAATTATGTCTTGTTTGTCTTTATCGTAGTCTTCCAGGGTTCGATTAATCACCCTTTGGTCAATATCGCCACCAAAGCCACCGGTAGCTGTAATAATTATGAATAGCTCTTTATCGATTACGTTTTGAGTTTTGTGACGGCCAAAGCGGAATATACTGTCAACTCGAAGTTGAATGTAGATATTCCACAGTTCATCGAAGAAACCTTGGGCTTGAATAACTTGGTTTTTGATTTGAGATATTCTCATGCTAGCTAGAGTTTCAAAAGCACTTGTTAGCTGTACGATAGTCATCATCGAAGCCCGTTCCTGATCAATGTCTTGGAGCTGTCTCATTTTTTAGCCTCCTCAGCTGGAACTGGAGCTTCTGCCGGAGGAGCTGCGGCTGTTACCGTTGCTTTGCCAGCAATTTTCTTAACGCACAGTAGTCTTAGTTGATCGCGAACTTTATCAAAATCATCATCATTTTTTATTTGTGACGCTGATTCTAAAACATTGTCTCTTAAGATTGCGATATCGAGAACTTCAGTGTCACGATCAACTCCAAGTGCGATATCGAGAAGAAGTTGTTGGCAGACCAAGTCAAATAGCTCACCCGGTTTCTGATTAAAGATGGCGTAGAGATTTTTACCTAGGGTTAGGTTGTTGGCCGATTCTAAGGCCATCTCCGAGCCGAAATGCGAGAACTCCAAAGCTTGAGCGTAATTACTAAGTACTGCCGTTGTACGAACTCCCTGATCTTTTTGACGAGAATTTTGACCACGGCCACCAACACGGGTAACGCTAAGGCCTATACTAAGCGCTGGTCGAACGGTTTCGTGGAAGATTTTTTCATCTAATATCCACTGACCATCGGTGATAGACATTATGTTAGTTGGTAGGTAAGCAGTTATATCACCGCTCGGTGTTAGAACTAGCGGAATCGCTGTTTGAGTTTTATGATTACCGGCTAGTTTACCGGCACGCTCCAGTAGACTTGAGTGAGCATAGAAAATATCACCTGGGTAAGAATCGCGTCCTGGGCTTGTGCCGGATAATAAAGCAATTTCGCGGTAACTTTGGGCATGGGAAGTTAAATCATCGTAGATAACAATTGTGTCTTGATCGGCTTTCTGCCAGAGATATTCGCCAATTGCACAGGCAACATACGGCGCAAGGTAGCTTAAAACTAGAGACTCTGACATTACCGATACGACGACTATAGATTTTTCCATAGCCTTATTTGTCTCTAATTGACTAATTAAACTATCTATATCACTTCGGCGTTTAGCGATTAAACAGTAGATAACTACCTCGTCGGATTTTCGCTGATTGATTGCAATCTGAGTAACTAAAGTACTTTTTCCGACCTTGCTATCGCCAAGTACGGCTATACGCTGACCGCGAACCAGAGGGAATAAAGCATCAAGCATAGTTATACCTGTCTCCAACTGAGTGTCTAATAATTCCCGCTTATAAAGCATTGGGGCATCAGCGAAAACCGGCCAGGTTGTTTCGGCAGTTATAGGCCCCTTGCCATCGAGTGCATCACCTGTCAAAGAAACAACTCGACCAATAAAGTTCTTACCAACTTTAGTAACAAGCTCATGGTGCTGCAGGACAACCACCATGCCGATCGTTAAACTCTTAGAGCCGAGGTGAAGAATCATTACATGGTCTTCAAAGATAGCTTGAATAAAACCATTACTACCATCTTCAAACATAACTAAGGCGTGAATGTTGATAGGTTGAAGGCCAGTTGCTTTAATTAGAAACCGATTGATGCCAATTATTTCACCTACCGGATTACCGGCTTCGACTAGTTGATTAAATCGTTTATTATCGCTCATGGTTGGGGCGTCTCTTCCATACCGCTCAAGCTCTTAACTAAAACCGAATGCTGTGCAACAAAGTGCTTACGTAAACTGAAATCAAATTGTTTGTTAGTGGTTCTAACAATGCAGCCACCAATAATTGAAGGCTCAAGACCTACCTTAATGAGTATCTGTGGATGAACGTTGATTCTCAGCCAGGATACTAATTTACTTAAGAAAGTTAGCGACGGAGCAGTAGCGAAACCAAAATGAATTGTTGGTGCCTGTTGTTTAATTTTAGACAGAAGATCTTTAAAAATCTTTCGGTCGTCGGGTTTTAATAGTTGTAGAGAGTTTAAAGCGGCAAGCTCTTCAAGTGCCTTAGAAGTTTGGGGCAAGTTGGAGGGTTCCTGGGAACTACGAAGGGCAGCTTGTCGGAGATACTCATCGAGATTATCAAGTTCTCTTATTAGACGGTTCAAGTCGCCTGGAGTGGTAATCTGAGGGGGTAACATTTCCTCCGATAGTTCTTTAGGCACCATTGTTGATATCCTTGACTATCTCATCCTTGTTAGCCTGAAGGTCACCGATTATAAATGACAATTGATCATTAAGGTCGACTTGGCTGCCCACGGCTGATACGACGTAATAATTAACTATTTCGGCCATGTTCTCTTCAAATCTTTTTATTAAGCGAGCCTTTTCGTTGCTGAACTGCTCTCGTAATTGAGCGCTTAAAGCTTGGGTTTCAGTTTCTAGGGTTGCATTAGTTTTATTAATTGATTCAAGAGCGATCTGATTAGCGTCACGCATGGTCTGTTCATACTTAATGAATTCTTCTCCGAGTTTCTCGGTTATCTCTTTTTTTATGTATTCATTAAGCTGGGAAGTCGTCTGACGCAGATCTTGCTGCAAAAAAGTGGCATTTTCATTAATTATTTTTTCAAAATATAACCGGCCTCGGTTGCGTAATTCTTGACGAAAATCATCATTAAAAATATGCTCAACGTCACTTTTGGCTTGATCCTCATAGGTTCCTTTTATGGCGTGTTTGGTTGGTTTTTTCTTCGACGTTAAAATATACCAAACAATTGCTATAGCCACAACGACCAGTGCGCCAATTATTACTATAATCAACTGGTTACTCACGTTATTAAATGCCCATCTCTTTTTAAAATGCTTATTGTTAGAACCTCAGTAGTAAATATACCCCAAAAAGACCAATAATAAAAACCATTATACTGGTTATAATAACCTGGAGCAGTCCTCGGTAAATTGATTGTTTCGATAATGGATTTCGCCCGATGGCTATAAATGCCGTGCGCACCCCAGAATAAAGTAGGCTGGCAGTTATAGCGCAACTAATCAGCAATACTATAAAAGATAGAGTCAGCCTTGAAGTACTAACCGACTTATTAGCGATACTGTCTCCGGCAGTTACTAGGAAAGCGGGTAGGTTGGAGTGGTTTGGCGTTTGGAGTGGGTTATGGCTTACGCCTATAGCAACATTGATTCTACCTAGCTGGACTGTAGATTTAGCCCCCGCAGCATTAACTAGTGAAGTCGAACCTATGCTGTCAAGAACTGGATTAAAACTACTCAGTGCCTTACCTAGAATGTATCCATCGCTGCTAGAAGCCTTCATACCGATTCCGTCAAGTGAAGACACAGTAATATAGTCACCGGTATTTATCGCCCCGTTTTCACTACTAACCAGTACGCTATAATTGCCGTTATTAGCCACAAATACTTGCTGAGTGGTGATGCCGGATAGCGAGATAGCCGATGCCCCCGGTGTCGTAACAACGCCAAACATCCCCTTCTCGGCGCTCTTGGTTGTCGGAATAACTTCGGTAGAATTACCGACTTTAAGACTAACGATCAGCCCATTCTGAAGAGTCTGGGTAGATTCATAGCTCTGGACGACTAGTTGAGCAGAAGCCCTAGAAACAATCGCCGAGCTAAGAATAATAAGCGTCAACAGAACTGCCGGGAAGAAAAGCGCTTTTTTTATCATGGTTATCCTTAGTATATAGTTTAGGGCTAGATTGGCAATGAGCAGAGGACTGCGATAACTTTTTGTAGAGATATTAGATCAGTGTCTCGGCCCATAGTAAAGCGAATACTAGAACGAGCGAATGAATCACTAACGCCCATGGCCATTAGCACATGTGACGGCTCCTCGTTACTCGCGCTACAAGCTGACCCAGCGGCCGCTAAAATCCCGGCCTCATCAAGAAGCATCAAAACCCGTTCGTTATCTTTTCCCGGAAGTGTTATGTGGATGTTGTTTACTAATCGATATTTTACCGAGCCATTGATGATAACGCTGGGGATTTTTTCCTCCAGTAGACCTATGAATTGTGTTTGTAGTTGTCTTAAACGATGAAATTCACTCTGCCGTCTTTCTTGGGCTAAACTTAGAGCTTTGGCTAGACCAACATCGGCTGCAACATTTTCAGTTCCACTCCTAATCCCATATTCTTGGCCACCACCCAATATCTGCGGTAAGAGAGAAACACCGGTCTTAACAAAAAGTGCTCCGGATTGTTTCGGGCCGTAAATCTTCCCACCATTTATAGTCAATAAATCAACACCAAGCCGGGCGACGTGAACATCGAGATAATTACCGGCCTGGGCAGCATCACTATGCAGATATATCGGTAGTTTATTGCCCTTTAACAGCCGTTCTTTTCGTATTACATCTATAGCTGCTGATATTTTATTTACCGGCTGGATTGAGCCGACTTCATTATTGCAGCACATGACACTAATTAGAACTGTTTGGTTATCAATAAGATTAATTAACTTGGCGATATCGACAATGCCGTCTTGGTTAACTGGAGCCTGTTTATTCTTATAGAGCTGGCTCGGCCCAATTACCGAATCGTGTTCAATGGCTGATAGGACCATATTAGTGCCAGGAAATTTCTCCATCACCCCTCTTATTGCCAGGTTATTGGCCTCAGTTCCACCGGCCGTGAATATAATTTCGGTTGTCTTTGCCCCTAGACTACAGGCGACGCTAGAACGAGCAGCCTCAAGATCTTTTCGGACAGCCCTAGCCGGCAAATATTCAGCCGATGGATTATAAAAACTATCACTAAAATATGGCTCCATAGCTTTTAGGACTATTGGGTCAACTGGCGAAGCGGCAGCGTAGTCAAGATAAATAAGCTTTTTCATAAGGTAGGTTCGCTTAGATTAAATAGCCTTTTAGCATTTTCAGTCGTTGCTTGAGCAAGCTGATCAGTATCCACTTTACGCAGCCCAGCTAAAAATTTAGCTGTTTGGGAAACATACTCAGGTTTACAAATTTTTCCTCTAAAGGGCGATGGAGACAGAAAAGGTGCATCTGTTTCAAGAACAAGTTTATCTAAAGGAATGGCCTTATACATATCAAGCTGATGGGGCTTATTGGTGAAAGTAGCAATACCGTTAACGCCAATATATAGGCCTCTTTCGATAGCTCGATATAGATTCTCGGTTGTATCAGTAAAGCTATGTAATACCCCCCTTATGCCTTGGTAGTCATCGAGTATTGGCCAAAAGTCATCATAAGCTTCCCTAACATGAAAAATTACTGGTAGGTTATGTTCTATCGCTAGTTCAAGCTGGAATCTTAAAATAGTTATCTGATTTTCCTTTGTCGAATGATTATAAAAATAATCGAGCCCACATTCTCCGACAGCAACAACTTTTGGACTAGTCGCAAGTTTAGTAAAACCATCCAGCTTGGCCAACTGATTTACATAGTGATCTGCCTCATGTGGATGTAACCCGATGGACGCAAAACAACTCGGATATCCCTTAGCAAAATTTATCGCTAAAATACTATCATCTAAGTCGCAGCCAACACAGATCATTTGGTAAACACCCGACCGTAGAGCGCCGTCAACAACCATACTGGCATCAAGCTCCGGATCTTTAGCCCAAAGTGAACGGGTGGTTACCTCGCCCCTATCTAAGCCAACTGACTGAATATGACAATGGGTATCTATTAGTTTCATCGGTATTTTGTGGCTAGTTAATTTCAGAGACTTCGAGCTTAGGAAAAAGGGTTGTGGCCAGTGGTTTAACTTTTTCATCTGCGAAGATACCCTTAATTTTCGCCGCAGTAATTGGCAAAAAGGGAACTAGTAAATCAGCAATTTCGATTAAACAGCTAACCTGGTAAGCTAAAACTTCTTGAAGATGATCTTTGTCGCCGCTCTTGGCAATTTCCCACGGTTTTTCTTCATCAATATACTGGTTAAGTCCCCTCACCTGTTGCCAAATTTCATCTAATGCCCGATCGAACTTACAAACCTCTATGGCCTTATTGACAGCTTCGTTATCATGACTGGACGGTGGTATGTCGCCGATTACACTATCCTGATATTTTTCAATCATAACAACAGTTCGCTGGACAGCATTCCCAAGTTCATTGGCCAACTCATTATTATATGCATCGTCAAATGTCTGCCAGCTAAAATCACCATCGTCGTAAGACGGAATATGGCGCAGGAAATAGTATCTGAAAGCATCAACGCCATATTTGGATACTATCTCTCTTGGGTGTATACCGTTCCCAAGCGATTTACTCATGGTCTGACCTTCAACGGTTATAAAGCCATGAACATAGAGAGTCTTAGGCAGTGGTAAATCAAGCGCTAGAAGCATGGCCGGCCATATGGCACCGTGAAACCGAAGAATATCTTTGCCTATAACCTGGACATTGGCTGGCCAGTAGTGTTTGAAATCATCACCCTCGGGATAATTTAATACTGTTATATAGTTCATTAAAGCTTCTAGCCAAACATACATTACCTGCGTACTATCACCGGGTACAGGAATGCCCCACTCTAGCTGATCTTTAGGTCGGGATATGCTAATGTCTTCGAGACCCTCATCAAGTAAGGACAGAATTTCGTTACGTCTGGTTGTGGGGTAGATTTGAAAAGCGTTTGAAGTAATAGCCTCTTTTATCTTATCTGTATATTTACTAAGCTTGAAGAAATAATTCTTTTCTTCCAGCCTTTGGTAGGCCTGTGGATGATCAGGTTTCATCCGTTCAGGATCGGCTTTACCGACTGGTATAAATTCTTCCTGTTTGACGTCGTACCAGCCCGTATACTTGTCCTTGTAAATATCTTTAGATAAAGCTTTCCAGATTAGACCAGCCCGTTTCTCGTGATTTGCATCAGTTGTTCGAATAAAGCGATCGGCGCTGACGTCAAGTAACTTTAGTAGGTGCTTAAATTCCATGCTGAGGTGATCACAATAAGCCTGGGGAGTCATTTTGTGTTTAGCAGCGGCTTGAGCAACCTTAGCCCCATGTTCATCCGTACCGGTGCTGAAGATAGTCGGATGACCCTTCTGCCGAGCCGACCGAGCCAGAACGTCAGCCATAACAAATTCTAAAGCATGACCTAAGTGAGGCTGACCGTTTAGATATGGGATTGAGGTAGTAATGTAGTAATTTGTTTTCATAAGTCTTTCTGGTGGGCGAGGTGGGACTTGAACCCACAAGGTTGTTAAGACCAACGGATTTTAAGTCCGTCGCGTATACCAATTCCGCCACTCGCCCGTTCTTTTACGCTAATTATTAATTTGGAGGCGCGGACGAGATTCGCACTCGTGTACAAGGTTTTGCAGACCTTTGCCTAACTCCTCGGCCACCGCGCCATGGTGGAGCTATGGGGACTTGAACCCCAGACCTCTTGCATGCCATGCAAGCGCTCTAGCCAACTGAGCTACAGCCCCCTAGAACAGAGGTATTTTAGCAAGAAGAAGACGATAATAAAAGTCGCTTTAGAGAAGGCGACCTTTTCGTGCGCGCCCACCACGGCGTGGTGTTTGTTAATTATTTTTGTTTTCAAACTGCGCCGCTTGCGCACGAATCACAGTATAAGCATAACTTCTTATCAGCTTTTGTCAAGTATGGTGAGTAGTTGCTCTTCACTAATTTGGTCGGTGCCAAATTGCTCAGCTTTGGCAAGTTTTGATTTGCCAACAGTGCCCGATACCACCAAATAGTCTGTTTCTTTGGATACAGAAGCTTGGAAAACACCACCCAACGAGCGAATTCTTTCGGCAGCTTGATCACGGCCCATAGTTTTTAACGAACCAGTGATGACAAATGACTTGCCAGCTAATTTACCTTCGACTGTAGACAGAAAATGAGGTGCCACACCAAGTAGTTTAAATTTTTGGAGGAGCTTCTCATTATCTGGAGCAGCAAACCAACCTAGAATTGATTCGGCGACTATCTCGCCGATGCCCTCAATGCTGAGTAGACTATCAAGGGTTGCCTTAGACAGCTCTTCAACGCTTTTAAAATGCTCGCTCAGGTCAACTGCCGTTTGAGCACCAACATGCCTAATACCTAGGCCATATATAAAGCGTCTTAGCTCGGGGGTTTTTTTGGTAGCAATGGCGGTTATAAGATTATTTGATGAAATATCGGCAAACCTTTCCAGTGACATAAGTTGATCCTTCTTCAGTGAATAGATATCCGCTAGATCTTTGACCAGTCGACCGTCAACAAGTGCCGCAACGTTTTTTTCACCCAAAGTGTCAATATCGAGAGCCCCTTTAGAAGCAAAATGAACTAAAGCTTGTTTTAGTAATAAACCGCCGGTCATATTCTTAATCCGGAATATTGCCTCACTCTCACCTCTAACGAATTTTAGTTCTGGATATTGCCTATCCAGTTCAGCCTCCATGTTAAATGGCTTAGAATTTTTTGGACGGAGACTAGTAATAACGCTAAGTACTTGGGGAATTATGTCGCCAGCCTTAAAGACCACGACAGTATCTCCAACTCGGATGTCTTTACGGGCTATTTCGTCAGCGTTATGCAAGCTAGCGTGTTGGACGGTTGTTCCGGCAACGATTACTGGGTTAAAAACTGCTACTGGCGTAGCTGCACCGGTTCTACCAATACTAATAACGATATCCTTAACTATAGTGGTGGCCTCTTCTGGAGCATACTTGTAGGCTACGGCTGCTCGAGGGTTTTTACCAACCACACCCAGCTCGCGGTACAATTTTCGGTCATTGAGTTTGATAACTAGTCCGTCAGTTTTAAAAGGCAGCGATTCTCGGCGCTCTTCCCACTCGTCGATAAAGCCCATAACTTGATTTAAGTTATTAAAAACCGGGGCATCGGCATTTGCTACCACGCCAAGACTTATCAATGTTTTATAAGTAAAGCTATTGGTCGGCGTCTCGGTTTGATCGTCGCGTATCAAGTCGTAGGCCCGAAAATGTAGTGGTCGCTTGGCCACCAATTTTGGATCAAGCTGTCTAATGGTTCCAGCGGCAAGATTACGAGGATTGGCAAAAACTGCTTTGCCTAAGGCTTGTTGTTGCTTATTAAGTTGATCAAAATCGTGCTTCAACATTATTATCTCTCCTCTAATCTCGGTACGACCATTTAGGAAAAGAGCTGATTCTTTACTTACTTTAAGGGTCCTGGGCACATCTATTATAGTTCGGACATTGGTCGTTACATCTTCGCCAACTCGACCATCACCCCTAGTAATGGCCTGTTTATAAACCCCGTCTACATAGATTAAGGCGCAGGCTAAACCATCCATTTTAATATCGCAAAAGAAATCGTGCTTTTGGCCAGGAATAAGTTTATCCATCCGCCTGACCCAAGCCTCAACTTCTTCGCGCGAAAAAACATCGTTTAAACTAATCATCGGCGTACTATGGTTGACCTTGTCAAACGAGTTGAGGGTAACGTTGCCTACTTGTTGGCTTGGTGAATCAGAGGTAATAAGACCCGGATAATCTGCTTCTATTTTTTTTAACTCATTCATTAAACCATCATAAACTGAGTCACTAACACTAGGGTTATCCATAACATGATATTCATACGAATAACTTGCAACTAATTCCCTAAGCTCACCCAGTCGCTTAAGAGCAGCTGTCTTACTCATTTATTAGTTCCCGGTAAAGAGCATATAAATAACTATGGATAAAGACCAGGCAGACTAGCGAAAAAACTAAAAATATCCAACTGGCCGCAACGGTAATTAGTAGAACTACCGGAACCATTATAATAAGAGCCACAACAACTATAGCAAGGGGCATAAATAGCATTTTACGCATGACTAGCCAGCGGCGGCGCTTAACCAACTGTCGGGCCGAGCGCAAAGCTTTTAGCGGCGTCATATCGGGTAGTGTCACAATATAAAGACCAAAAATTGAGGAACTTATTAGGTATAGACTAATTAGCGATAAGCCAGCAAAGCCGAGCGCCCAAAGAGTAGTTTCAAAACCACCAACGGAAAGTCCGTTACTAGTTACTGCTGAGTAAACGGAAGCGCCTATAAGTAGTGGTATAAGTTCCAGACCGATAACTACTAAAACTATAATGAATGGAATAATAGGATACATGCCCTTATAGAAAGCATCTCGGGCTCGTACTTTATTATTATTGTAGCTCTGGCGGAGGGTCCAAATTAAGGCCAGACTTACAATTATTAGCAAGATTGTTTGATAGACACCGGCGTTGACGCTACTACTTTGAGTAGAGGTTGAATTACCGACCAGATAGGCGAATAGTGATATGCCAGTTGATATAGAAGTTGTGCCTTTATTGTGGTCGAGCGATACCCTAAGACTACTTAAGTTCAAACCGCCAGAGACACCCCTAACGAAAAGAACATAGAGCAAGGCGTATATCAACATCACAATGATAAACGTTTTCCAATATTTTCTAATGATTGTTAGCGAATTCTTTAAAACTACTGTTACTCCTGGAAGGTCGGCGTGTTTAACAACCGCCCTAGAGCTAGGTCTTTTCATAGCCGCATTGGTTTTTTGTTTGGCTTTAGGCATGGGTTTCAGTGTTCTTAAGGCGGGCGATTCGATCCTTGATAGGTGGGTGGGTACTAAATAGGTTGGTAATACTATGGCCCTTTAGAGGATTTGCAAAGAAAAAGTGAGCTGTTGCCGTATTTTGTTTTTTCAGAGCACTGCCGGTTTTATCAATCTTCTGAAGCGCGCTAATTAAACCTTCTGGGTAGCGAGTTGTTAGAGCTCCAGTAGCATCAGCTAAGTATTCACGTTGGCGAGAAATGGCCAACTGAATTAGCGTAGCTACAATTGGAGCTAGGATTGCTGCTACAAGACCGACTACTAAAATAATAACTCCAGCCTGGCCGGAATTTTGCCTACGCCGATCTCCGACTCCAAAAAAAGTAAATCTAATAATCACGTCGGTTAATAAAGCAACAACTGCTACTAACGCAAAAACAACCATACTAACCCTTATGTCGTAGTTTTTTACGTGGCCCAATTCATGCGCAAAAACCCCCTGCAACTCGGTGTCGGTCATTATCTCTAATAATCCAGTGGTAGCACAAACAATGGCTTTATCCGGACGAGGGCCAGTGGCAAATGCATTAGGGGCTGGATCGTTAATAATAAAGACTCTTGGCATCGGCAAGCCGTCGGTAATACTCAGGTTTTCAATAATTCGCCACAGCCTAGGGTTATCTTTCTGGGTAATTTCCTTGGCACCATTGACAGCTAAGGCCATTCGGCTAGCAACAAAATAGGTAATAATGGCATAGAGAGCTGCACAGCCAAGAACAATATAGAAGATACTGTTGTTATTACTCAGGTAACGGCTTAAAAACCAGGCTATAACTCCAATAAGAACTAGAAAACCTAAAATTATCACAACACTACGTCTTTTGTTGGCAGCTATTTGGCTATACATGCTCGCTCTTCTAGTCGTCTCTGCTTAAAAAATTAATTAAAATTTAACGTTTACTGGTTCTTCAATACTCGCCTGTTCTCTGGCATCAACTTCGAAGAATTCTTTGTCTTGTTTGAAGCCTAAGATACTGGCGAAGATGTTTGTAGGAAAAACTTTTCGTTTGGTATTGAAGTCACGGACTACTCCGTTATAAAAACGACGCGAGGCTTGAATTTTGTCTTCAGTATCGGTTAGTTCATCTTGCAACTTCTGGAAGTTTTCGCTAGCTCGAAGCGCTGGATAGGCTTCGGCGACTGCGAAGAGGCTTTTCATGGTTTGCTGGAATTGATTATCGGCTTTGGCCGTCTCAGCGGGCCCAGTGGCGCTCATTACGGCGCTACGAGCTTTGGTCACATTTTCAAAAACTGTTTTTTCGTGAGTAGCGTAACCTTTGACGGTTTCTACTAAATTTGGTATTAAATCTGCTCGACGTTTAAGCTGAACGGTTATGTCACTCCAAGCTTCGTTGGACCGTATGTTAAGTCGAACTAGGCCATTATAGATTGCGACCAGCACAACTACTATAAGCACAACGATAACGATAATAACGATTGTCATAAGGTTGATTCACTCCTTTAATTTGCTGTATTTATTATATCACGAAATCGGCTCTGCCCTCACGCTAATGAAGCTAAAATAAATTCGTTCGCGATTAGTCCCCTCAAGAGTTATTATATGTTTATGGCAAGCAATGGGCAGCGTCGACATTGGAAGCGGTCCAAGAAATTTATAGTTGGTTTATTGATTATTTTAATGGTTGGCGTCGTGGTTAATTATTTCCGACCAATCCCGCCAATAACAGCTGTTAAAACCCTAAAAACTGAAGCTTCAACAATTACCCCACTGCAATGGCCCGATATTGGTAGTGCCCAAGCGGCTATCGGAGCGGACGGTTACGGTCTACTGGCAACTGATGGCCCACAAATTGAGCAGCCGACGGCCAGTACCGCTAAACTTGTAACCGCCCTAATGGTACTTAAAAAATACCCTCTCCAAATAGGCCAAACAACGACACCAATTATTACTCTTGGGCCTAATGATGTGGCTATTTATAAGGCCTATTTGGCCGAAGATGGTTCGGTAGCGGCAGTTACAGCTGGCGAACAAATTAGTGAATATCAAGCCCTGCAAGCAATGTTGCTACCATCGGCTAATAACATAGCTGATAGTTTGGCGATTTGGGCATACGGCTCACTAATCAACTACAGTGTCGCAGCCAATAGCTATTTAGCGAATGTTGGCCTAAAAAATACAATTATTGGTACAGATGCTAGTGGTTTTTTACCGAGTACAACTAGCACCGCTTCAAACCTCACGCTTCTTGGCCTCGATGCTCTGCAGAACCCAGTGATTGCCCAGATAGTTGCCGAGAAACAGACAATAATCCCTGTTGCTGGGGTGATATATAACGTCAATCAACTACTTGGCCAAAACGGTGTTGTTGGTATTAAAACTGGGAATTCCGATCAAGCCGGGGGCGTCTATGTTTTTGCCGCTAACGATGAAGTTGATAAGGTTAGTCCAAGGCACGACGTACTAATTGTCGGTACAATACAGGGTGTTCCAACTCTGGCAAATAGCTTCACTCTTGGTGAACAATTGATAAATTTTGCTGAAAATACTTTTAACCAAAGTATCGTTGCCACCGTAAACGAACAAGTCGGCTACTACAGAGTTCCGTGGGATAAGAATAATGTTTACGCATTGTCTCAGTCGCAGCTGACATCAATAAATTGGTCAACAAATTACCCTAAACCAGCGCTAACCCTAAATGCGCTGAAAGGGTCGAAATTAGCTGGATCGAGTATTGTTGGAAAAATTAGCGAGTGGCGTAGTACTACGAATTATGATATCTCAAATGTCGTTCTGTCTCAGAACATTAGCTCAGCACCATGGTGGTGGCGAATACTGCGTTTTAACCCTTAAGGTTACAGCTTGGCTAAATCTAAAATAGTATTAACTAGTTCGGCGTGACTCCAAACCAATGGCGACACTGATATGGGTACTCCATTGCTGGGGTTTACTTGCTCCGGCAAAACGCCGCTTGACATAGAGTGTTGAATTGACCAATCAATGTAGTAGGCTGCTCGCGTTGCATTGTCTACTCTAATATAATACTGGGCAATCCAAAGGGTTGTGACAATCCAGGGATTGCCTTGGAAAGCTGGTTGTGATTCGAAGTAATGATCATGTTCGTAGCGCGGACTACCGCCAACTGGCGATTGATCTAGCAATACTGACTCAATTCGCGTAGCAGTGGCTTCTAGTCGAGATATATCGAAGTTTTTGCCGCCAAACATCATAGCAGCGTACATCGTAGAGACATCCAGAGTATCATCGTATTCGATGGTGTTATCTTCTTTGAGCAAATAGCCTTTTCGGTAGCTCTGCAATTCTTCGTTAAATAGAACACCAGCGTTTTCAGCGATTCGCTCGGCTGCGTCCCGCCAGGCGATAGCATCATCAGGATATTCAAAGGTTTCAGCAAGATCAGATCCAATAAGTAAAGCCTGATAAACTACCATAACAGTGTAGGTGTTAGTCAAGAACTTTTCCTCCCAAAGATCATAACTAGCATGAGGCAGCCTAGTAGACTCATCCACAAAATCCATCATGAAATTACAGGCCGGTTGAATAAGCGTAGAGTAGAGGTTTAACACAAAATCTTTGTCCTTACTGTAGGACAGATATTCTCCAAGCATATAGATTACTACGGCCGTCTCATCCTCCTGAATGGCTAACTCACTATGTCGCCCGTGCAAGAGTGGATGCCAGGTACTACCAATCGCCCGATCTGGTTGATATTTATGCATTAGGTAGCCATCTTCTGTCAGTATATCTCGGCAAAATTCAAAGAAGCGTTTAGGCTCATCACTATAGCCCAGCCGAATTAACGGCCAAATAGCAAAAGCTCCGTCCCTCGGCCAAACATAACTATAATAATCACGGCCATAGTTATATATTGAGGAGTCGCAGGAAGCAATTATACCGCCTCTTTTATCGGTATGAACCTTGATCATCATTAAAGACTTCTTTGTCATATCCATATACTTTGGATCTATGGAGTGTAGGGCTTTGGCGGCAATGCCTAGCCAGTTGTGCCAATAGTCACGAGTATCTTCCAGGCGACGAGCTAAAGTATCACTTTTAAGTTTTAGGTGAATTTTCTCGGCAGTATATTGGGAATCGGCAGCTATTACCCAGTAATCGATAGTTTCATTGGCCCCAGCTTCGAGTTGAGTAACAAAACGAATAACCGAGTCAACCCCGCCGTGTTCAACCGGACTCCCCGATAGTTGACCGTCTTCAGCGTCCTTAAATGTTCCCTCTTTGCCTTCGATTCCATAATTACCGATAGCAAACTGATCAAAGATATTGCCTCGACTGTCTTGGCCATAGATAACAAGTGAGTAGCGGCCTTTATAATCTAGAATGTAGTTTACTTCCGGAACGAAAATTGCCGTATCAGCACGACCCTGCCGTGAAATCTCAAAGACTTGATGCATGAACAAACGTACTTCACGTTTTCTAGCAGCATTATTAGTAATAACAATTTGTCGGCAAAAAGCATTCACCTCAGAATCAACAAAATCTTGAAAAACTAACGATATTTCTAAGGCTTTATTCTCCATTGAGATTTTACTAATAAGAGCATCTGAGAAGAAATCTACTTTTATATCCCACGAATTATCGTCAACCCAACTATATTTTCCATCAACCCAAACCCCAATTTTATGACCTGAACTGCGGGAGGTACTTAAATTATCTAAGCCAACGTAAGGATAATAGAAATCATGCACCAGACCCTGCTCGTTAAGACCAACAGTCAATTGCCCATTACCCAACATTACCGGTCTGCCCATCTTAGACCCCTACTCCTTTTTCGCCTAAACGAAATTGTAAATCATGCCAAACGTTCATGTAATTTATAACAGCTTCGTATGGCGTATCATACGGGCTAAAATATGCATGTATATCACCATCATTAAACCATTTTGTGCACATATAATAGAAATGATCTGAGGTTTGTAGGAGTCGCCAATCTTCGATTAAACCAAGATCATCAGTACTTAGTATCTTACTTTCAAGCTCATAAAGGGCAACTATAGCCTGTTGTTGCATCGGGTTGCCGAGCCATGCCGATAGATCTCTCTCGGTATCAGCCCAAGTAATAGTTTCTGGGGCATCGACGTAATCAACTGGCTCGAAGTTATCAATCGCTTCGCTGACTGTCATGAAAGTATTGTTATCGTTTTTTAGCCATTTTTCGGGCAAATCATCCAGGAAATTGAAGATGCCTGACTCTTGCCATTGGTGCTCGCCAAAGGTCTCATAATCCATGAATAAATTAAATACTTGGGCGTCTGGGGTGTCGTTCAGCCACTTGGTAAACTTATCGGCTGTAAGTGGCCACTGCTCCCAATCATGATCCCCAAAACGAAAAGCAATATCGTCACTAAGTTTATAGTTTTTCAGCAGTAGTCTTATGTTGTTGGTGTAGGCTGGTTGATAAATAAAATTGGAGTTACGCCAACCTAGAAGTTTATCCCAACCCTCGGCCAGAATCCCTTTATAGCCAGCTTCTTCGGCCCAGAATGCTAGATCATTGTTATAAGCTAATTCGGTATTTCTAAACACCCTTGGGGTTTGACCAAAAAGCTGTTCAATTTTATTTTTATGCATTTGTACTTGGGCTTCAAACTCCGAGCGGGAATAGAAAAATGCCAGAGTATGGTGATACGTTTCAGCTAAAATTTCTACTCGGCCAGTATCAATCAGGTCTCGGAAAGATTGCAAGGCTTCGGGTGCCCATTGTTTCATCTGGGTTAAAACGGTGCCCGTAATAGATAGACTTAACTTAAACTCAGGATAACGATTTAGTAGGTCAATAAGCTTATTATTGGTTGGGATATATGATTTTTCAGCGACTTTTTTAATAAGTTTTTGGTTGTTTTTATCGCTGTCGTCGTTGGCGTTAAAGTAATTATGGTCTACGCCACTATCGTAAATCGTATAATGACGCAAGCGGTAAGGTTGGTGGACGTGTAGGTATAGAACAATCGATCGCATTAGTTGGTCACCTCCGCGAGATGTCTATAATATATCTTTTTTAGTTTTTTGGCTGAGGGAGCCCAGCTGAGCTCGTGAATTTCACGCTCGGCATTTTCTTTAAGAGCTTGACGCAAAGTTGGGGTGCGTAAAACTGCAACAATCTTATTGGCCATTTCATCAACATCCCAATAGTCTACTTTTAAGCAGCTTTTTAGAACTTCACTAACACCGGATTGGTAACTTATCAGTGACGGCGTGCCATAGTTAATAGCCTCTAGGGGAGTTAATCCAAAAGGCTCAGACACGGATGGCATTATAAATAGATCGGCTATCGAGAAAGAATCTCTCCAAGATTTGCCTCTTTGAAAACCAGTAAAGACAACGTTTTTTAATATACCTAGTTCGGCCGATAGAGCTATAAGCTCGTTGTACTGTTCACCGTCACCAACAACTAAGAACAGAGTCTTAGGAACCTTTTCAATAACCTTTTGGGCAGCTTTTAGCATATTGGTAACATTTTTTTGGATAGTTAACCTGCCAACACTAGTAATCACGTGGTAACCTTGGCTTTTCATAAGCTGCAAATAAACATAGATATTTACTGGCTCAATTTCTCCGAGATCATCACGGTCAATGCTGTTATGGACAACCTTTATCTTGTTAGCTGGGATATTATAGTCACGAATAATCACTTGCTTGGTGTGTTCGCTGACAGCTATAACTTCATCAGCCAACGACAAACCAAGATATTCCGTTTCCTCAATTAAAGGATTACCCTTGTTGCCCCCAGCACGGTCGCTTTCAACTGAATGAATATGCACAATAAGAGGCAAACCGGTTTGGGCTTTTAACTTAAGGGCAGCTCTGAAAGTAAGCCAGTCATGAGCGTGAATAATATCGAAGCTGCCGAGATCGATAACTTTTTCGATTGACTCACCATAGATTCGCTCTTGCTGAACTAGATCAAGATGTTTGGTGTCACCAACAGAATCAATATAACTAGCACTATCATATGCTAGGCCTGTACGAATAACATTTTTATATTTTTTAGGCCACGCAGTGGTAACTTTCATGAAAGGAACTTGGAGAGTGGTGTGGTAAGGTATAACGAATTCTATATCAACATTATTGCTGGCGAGGGCCCTGCAGAGGTGATAGCAGGCTACTCCAAGACCTCCACTATTTTGTGGGGGGAGCTCCCAACCAAGCATCAATACTTTCATACACCCTCTTTTTTACATTATTTACATCACTGATTATATCTGTGTTTTCGCTTAAAACATAACTATTTTAAGCATTTGGATGAATAAAGTATAACACTTCTCAATTTTAGTGCCAAGTCGCTTACGTATAACCAATTTCTTTACTAATTTTGGTTACATTCTGGGCAGCGCTTTACTAATTAATAAACTTAAGTATAATTTTAGATATGATTTATCTGTTAATTATTCATATCGGTTTGGGAGCAACTCTATTAGCAACCTTTCTGTTTAGGGGGTTCGCTGTATTCACCGCAAAGATTAACCGTAACAAGGGGCGACAAGCCGTACCAATACTAGGCGCTGGCATTGTAATAAGTGGTACAGCCCTATCAATTTTAGCTCATTCGCCAATATCAAGTATTTGCCTAAGTTCAATAGCTATTATCGCCGTTATTATTGTCGCCGAATATGTTCTGCAAAAACTGCCAGTTTCAAATAAGTAGATCAAACTATCTCTATTAGCTGTTTATATTGTTCGCTCACCAAGTTATTCATTGCCCAATTAAAATAGGCCCCAGGTAAATTAGCTAAATTGCTAATTATTTGATTATCCTCTTTAAAAATATTCAACGATCTAATCGCTTGGTTATTGTATTTTTTGATCTCTCTAATCGTCTCTGTCACTGCCCCACTGCTAAAAAGTATTTTATTGATAGGTTTTAGGTCATTGTTTGTTTTAGGCTTAAGAAACGGCTTAATTTTGCTGGGCTCACTGCCATTTAATAGCACCAGCAGCGGATAGCTATAGGCCCCTTCGACTATGTCGTTACCGGTTGGCTTCCCGAGTAATTGTTCGGATGAAATAAAATCGAGTAAGTCGTCAATAAGTTGAAAGACAATACCAAAATTCTCACCAAACTCACTTAGTCCATTTTGAAAAACTGCATCTAGACCAAGCACTAAGCCACCGAGTTTCGCAGAACATGCAAACAAAGCAGCGGTTTTACCCGATATTGATTTAAAGTATGAGTTGATTGACCTATTTACGTTAAAATTATCGGCCGCCTCTCGTCCCTGGCCGCCACATAGTTCGGTAATGGCTAAGTCTACACATATTGCTGCGTCGGCGCTTATAGTGGCTGCAATCTTACCGGCCTCTGCTAGTAAATAATCTCCAATTAGAATGGCTTGGGGTAAGCCCTCCTTAAAGTTAATCGTTGGTGTGCCACGCCTAGTTTGGGCGTTATCGATAATATCGTCGTGGATTAAACTCGCTAAGTGAACTATTTCGACTGACGCTGCAGCGGTTATAATTTCATGACTAATAGCAATTCCTTGAGCGGCGGCCACGGCGATCACCAGACTTGGGCGCAAGCGTTTACTTTTTGATTTTAAGATTCTGCTATAGGGTTTATAGATAAAATCATTATCTTTCGGGATAGCGCTAGCCACTAAGCTATCGACTTTATCTAAATAGCTATTTAGTTTTGGCACTCCAAGAATCGTAGTCATATCAAACGAAGACATGCTAAGTAGTATAGTCATTTTGCAACAAAAAAGTATTGGCTATGTTTAAATCTACAGATGATGTGGTGATCGTCCACTAATAAAAATGTTATAGTAGAGATTATAATGATCGTGGTTATATCTATCATTGGAGAGAAGCGCCAGTGTATAAAAAAATAAAAATCATAATTATAGTTCTGGTTGTTGGTAGTTTTTTAGGAGTCTCAGCTTGGTATTTACATCACACCAACATACCGATACTTGAGCCAGCCGGACCAATTGCTCAAAAAGAACGCAACCTTATATATTTTGCTCTAGGATTATCTTTGATTGTGGTCATTCCAGTATTTTCTCTACTAGGTATCTTTGCCTACAAATATAGAGAGAGTAACACCAAAGCTAAGTATTCTCCCGAGCTTGATCATAGTCGACTGGCTGAGACTGCCTGGTGGTTGATTCCTTCGATTATAATCCTGATTTTGGCCAAGGTCGCATGGACCTCATCTCACACCTTAAATCCATATAACCCTATTGCCTCTTCAAATAAGACAATCAATATTCAGGTGGTGGCATTAGACTGGAAGTGGTTATTTATTTACCCAAATCAAGGCGTCGCATCAATTAATAATTTCCAGATTCCGATCAACACGCCGATAAATTTTGAAATAACTTCTGATACGGTAATGAATTCCTTTTGGGTTCCACAGCTCGGTGGACAAATTTACGCCATGCCGGGTATGTCTACACAGCTCAACTTAATGGCATCGAAAGATGGTATATTTAATGGATCGTCAGCTAACATAAGCGGTGAGGGGTTTTCGGATATGACATTTGCAGTTAAAGCCAGCTCTTACGGGGATTATTCAAACTGGCTCGCTAAGCTTAGTAGTTCATCCAAAAAACTTAACTTGAAAACCTACAACCAACTGGCCGAGCCTAGCCAATATAACAGCGTAACTGATTATTCAAATGTAGTGCCAAATCTATATAACGCAATCGTCTACAAGTACGTTACGCCAACTTACGGTAGTAATGGTGGCTTGACAACTGTAGCTATACCCAAAGGTGAAAGCCTCAGTGGGATGGTAATGTAATGGACTATATTGCTGGGGTTTTAGGTAAGCTCAACAGCCACGTTTTCCCAACCGATAAAGTTACCTTAGGAGCAGCAATATCTATACCACTAGGTGGTCTTTTGGTGATTGCGCTTCTGACCTACACCAAGCGCTGGAAATGGTTATGGAAAGATTGGTTAACAAGCGTTGACCCTAAAAGAATAGGGGTTATGTACATAATAGTGGGGTTATTAATGCTGGTTAGGGGTGGGGTTGATGCTCTAATGATGAGAGCTCAACAAGCAACTTCTGTCGGTTCCTCCCATGGCATTGTATCGGTTAACACTTTTCAGCAGCTTTTTAGTGCTCATGGCACGATTATGATTTTTTTCATGGCTATGGGTTTAATGTTTGGCCTTATAAACTTGGTGCTGCCAATGATGATTGGCTCACGCGATGTAGCCTTCCCGTTCATGAATTTAACTAGTTTCTGGCTATTTGCGGCTGGCATGATTCTTATAAATTTGTCGCTTGGTATTGGTCAATTTTCGGCAGCTGGTTGGTTGGCATATCCACCGCTATCAGAGCTGCGCTTCAGCCCTGGGGTTGGTGTTGATTACTGGATATGGAGCTTGCAGATTGCTGGAATTGGTAGTTTGCTGTCGGGTATTAACTTCTTTGTAACGATTATAAAAATGCGCTGTCGTGGCATGAATTTGATGAAGATGCCATTATTCGTATGGAGCGTACTGTGTACTAATTTACTAATTATGTTTGCTTTCCCGATCCTAACAGTAACACTGACGCTACTATTTCTAGATCGAACAATGGGCATGCACTTTTTTACTAGCGGCTTTGGTGGTAACCCAATGATGTACGTGAACTTGATATGGGCATGGGGGCATCCAGAAGTCTATATCCTGATCTTACCGGCTTTTGGAATATATTCGGAAGTTGTGGCAACTTTTTCTAGAAAAAGATTGTTTGGTTATACATCAATGGTTTGGGCTCTAGCGGCCATTACCATACTGTCCTTTAGTGTTTGGTTACATCACTTCTTTACAATGGGGGCCGGGGCTGACGTCAATGGATTCTTTGGGATTATGACCATGGTTATAGCCATACCGACAGGCGTCAAGATATTTAACTGGCTGGCTACCATGTTTAGGGGTCGTATCCGTTTTACAACGCCCATGTATTGGTTTATGGGGTTCGTTGGTTTATTTACTGTTGGTGGAGTTGCTGGGGTGGTCATGTCCGTGCCGCCAGCTGATTTTCAATTACACAATAGTCTATTCCTAGTAGCCCATTTCCACACCATGATAGTCGGTGGAGTAGTTTTCGGTTACCTTGCTGGCATAACTTATTGGTTCCCGAAGATATTTGGTTTTCGTTTGAACGAACGACTTGGTAAATGGTCGTTCTGGTGCTGGTTTATAGGTTTCTTATTAGCGTTCGTCCCACTATATATCTTAGGTTTAATGGGTGCTACTAGACGACTTGATCATTATTCTGCCTCACTAGGTTGGCAACCGCTATTTATTGTCTCAGCTATCGGGGCAGCTATCATCTCAGCCGGTGTTGGTATATTTATATTGCAAATTATTGTCAGCATTATAAAGCGCAAAGATAACATTGATTACACTGGAGATCCCTGGAATGGTAGGACGCTCGAGTGGTCTATCCCCTCACCGGCCCCATTTTATAATTTTGCTATTGAGCCGGTAGTTACCGACCGGGATCCATTTTGGCAAGCTAAACATTTGGCTAATAATAATGAGGCTGAGGCACCACACTATAAATCTATTACAATGCCAAAAAATAGTTCGATTGCACCGATTATTGGTGCCCTTAGCGTAGCCTTTGGCTTTGGTATGATTTGGCACATCTGGTGGTTAACGATAGCTTCTCTTGTGGCAATTATTGTGTCTATTATAATTCGCATCTCAGATGATAATACTGATTTTGTGGTACCAGCTAGTAAGATCGAAGAAATTGAATTGGGCTATAGCGCTAAACGAGCACTAGCACCTAAGGAGAAATACGCATGAGCGAGGCGGCTAATCCGACTATGGGCTTAGAAGTGTCTAACACCGAGCAAGCGAAAAACGCCAAAACATTATTTGGTTTTTGGGTTTATATAATGACCGACTGCGTATTGTTCGCTAGCCTTTTTGCAACTTACGCCGTGCTACATCGCAGCACCTTTGGGGGGCCATCTGGTGAAACATTGTTTTCACTGCCGAACGTACTAGCCGAGACTTTGATACTGCTAACATCAAGCTTTACCTGTGGGCTTGGCATATTGTCAGCTAGGGCTAGGCATAAAAATAAAGTTCTATTTTGGTTTTTGATAACATTTGTTCTTGGTGTGGCTTTTCTTTTTCTTGAGCTAACTGAATTTAGGCATTTAGTTATTACGGGTAACAGTTGGCGGCGCAGTGCCTTTTTATCAGCCTTCTTTACTTTAGTTGGCACGCACGGGTTACACATTAGTGTTGGTCTACTCTGGTTAGCAGTATTACTGGGTAAAATTTTTAGTAAAGGACTGTCAAAAAATAATATCCGGCAGTTGACACTTTTTAGTATATTTTGGCATTTCCTCGATATAATCTGGATTTTTATTTTCACAATTGTCTATTTGATGGGGGCGTTAGGTAAATGAGTAAACACCAAGGCATGATAGTCGCCGAACACGAAACTAGTGAAGGAAGTTTAAAAAGTTACGTTAACGGTTTTGTGCTGTCAATTATTCTAACGCTAGGAGCCTATTTGATGGTGATCCATCATAGCTTCACGGCCGATAGAATCGTCGGGGTTATTGTCGGCCTAGCCCTTTGTCAATTCCTAGTGCAGATGCTATTTTTCTTACACCTTGGAAAAGAAACAAAACCGCGATGGAAATTATTTGTCCTACTATTTATGATCACAGTAGTTCTAATTTTAGTGTTTGGTTCAATATGGATTATGAATAACCTAAACTACCGCATGACGCCCGAGCAAATCAATACCTATATGAATAACCAAGGTGGTGGTTTTTAGTCAGTGGCAAAGTTTATCGATTATTACAATTTAATGAAGCCTGGGATTATATATGGCAATTTAATTACGGCCATTGGTGGATTTCTCTTAGCTTCAAAAGACCATGTTGATATAACTCTACTAATCTTTACGCTGCTCGGTACCTCCTTAATTATTGGCTCAGCCTGTGTGTTTAATAATTACATAGATCGAGGTATTGATATTAAAATGGATAGAACCAAAAAACGGGCACTGGTTAGCGGGCTAATTAAACCAACTGATGCACTTGTGTTTGGTTCAATAATTGGGTTGGTCGGTTTACTAATACTAATTTTTCACACCAACGGACTGGTCGTATTAATTGGTAGTCTGGCATTTATTATCTACGTGGTGTTTTACGGTATATCAAAACGACGCAGCGTTCACGGTACTCTAGTGGGCAGCCTGGCTGGAGCATCCCCGATTGTAGCCGGCTACTGTGCAGTTACAGACAGCTTTAACAGTGGTGCCATTATTCTGTTAATAGTGTTGATCTCCTGGCAAATGGCTCATTTTTATGCAATTGCAACCTACCGGCTTGATGACTATAGAGCCGCCGGCATACCAGTTCTACCAGCTGTAGCAGGTATAAAGCAAACGCAGATTCAAATTTTCGCCTATGTCGGAGTCTTTATAGCAGCTACTTGTTGCTTAACCTTTTCTGGCTACACTGGCTACGGATTCATGGTAGTGATGCTAGTTCTTGGGCTTTGGTGGCTATATAAAGGTATAAATGGCTTTAAGGCTGCCGACAGTAAAAAATGGGCTAGAAAAATGTTTTTATTTTCGCTGATAGTAATAGTTGGATTGTCGTTTATGTTGTCAATTAACACTCTAATTTCTTGAAGAAGTTTAAGATTAACCAATAAGTGAGATAGAATATTACTTAGTTATGAGAATGATGGGCAGAACAAAGAAAAATAGTTGGGGTTTTACACCGGTCGAGATAGCCTTTGTGCTGGTTATAATTATGGGGTTGTTTCTATCCGGTTATTTATTATTTAGCAGTGATCACAAAACTAATAAGTTAGCTAGCTCGTCGAATTCTACGACTAGCACTACTACCACGAATTCGACTAGTAGTTCATATGCAGTTTTATCACCAGCAACTGTACCGTCTAAGACAGCCGAGTGCACTCAGGTGATTAGTTTTTCTAGTAACGGAGATTCTGGGCCAATATCATGTACGGCTGGTGGACTCAACATAACGGAATGGAATAGCCTAGCGGCACTTGAGCCTACGGTTATGGCCCTTGGCTACGGTGCAACTTCTATTGATGTTCAGTCAGCACTCTGTGCTGACGTGCGAGAAAACATAAGTAATCCTATCGAGGTGACTACATATCAAATTGCTGCCCTATATTATGGCTGGAATTTCAGCAGTAATCCGACCGCCGTAATAACTAACGGTACCTGTGTTAATAAAGACGATTAAACTCGTACTTCGTTTTCGTAGCGTTCAAGACTAATCGTACATCCTGAGAGTATTAAAACCACATTCTTACCTTTAATCGACTCCTTGTATCTTCTCAAACCCGCCAAAGGCAATCCGGCGGCAAGTTCAACTTTTAAGGGACGAGATGGTCTTTCCCATAGCCACGTTACTGCCTCGCGTAGGTCATGATCCGGAACACCGATAACAAGATCTACTAAATGACCAGCTAGCTTAAAGGGTAATTCGCCGACTTGCCTAACTGCTGCACCATCCACGTAAGTACTGATTTCGCCTGGCAAGGGCGATGGCTTGCCTTGTTCAACCGCATATTGCCATGAGGCGGCCCCCTCTGGTTCAACGCCAATAATCGTAGCGTTTGGATTTTTGTCTTTAATAACGACACTTGTACCGGCTATTAATCCACCGCCGCCAATCGGGCAAATGGCCATATCGATATTTGGAACTGCTTCACAAATCTCAGCCGCCAAAGTAGCTTGACCAGCAATTACCCTTATACCATCGTAAGGCGAAATGAAAGTCTTACCTTTTGCTTCAGCATAAGCTTTGGCTAGTTCTAGAGATTCCTCAAAATTTTCTCCCTCAGGTGGTCTTTTATTTACAGCATCCTCGCCAAGCTCAGTTATTCTAGCTATTTTAAAGTCTGGTGTAATTATTGGCATAAATATATCAACAGGCATTTTTATCTGAGTGTTATCTAGGGCCCACTTACTGCTTAGAGCTATACTCAGACCATGATTACCTTCTGTCACAGTAACTAGTCCGCTTTTACGTTCTTCGTAAGTCATATTATAAATAGAGTATTCGGCTCCGCGAGTCTTAAAAGATCCGCTTCTTTGTCCTAGTTCACTTGCATAAAAAATATTTGCTTCATACTCAGAAGATAGTTGTTCGTCACGAATTATCTCGGTTGGTAAAACTGGGCTAGCACGCCTAGCAAGAACAGGACGTGCTTGATTCATTTCTTGCAATAATTGAGATCTATAGTTTATTGTTTGTTCAGGACTAGACATTTTCCATCCTTAATATTAAAACCCTCCGCTAAATGTGGAGGGTTTAGTGTTTGCTAAATAAGTTTTTTACTATAAATTAAGCAAGCCTCCGCGTAGGAAGTTTAATAATAATCCCAGCCATTATTACCATACTCATTACAATAAATATATTAACATAGAGGCTAACTAATTTAGTAATTATAACCGGAAGACGAGTTGGTCGTAAACGAACCGCTATCAACATTTGTTGTTGACTGACAATATGAAGTTCTGGTTATTTTATACTTATAACTAAAGTATCTTTAAATATCAAAACAAATTAAATATTCTTTATTTTAACGCGACGTGAAAGACTGTAGTATCTCTAACTTCAGCCCCATGTTTTTCGTAAAACCGATGAGCCTTGTCCCGGCTTGTGTGCGATGTAAAGGTAAGACTTTTACCTTGTTGTTCTTTAGTCCAATCTAGCATTGCTTGCCATACTTTATCTCCAATGCCCCGCCCCTGAACTTTGGGATCAATAACAAAGTCTTCTAAATCGCCCTTCTGGCCCGAAAGAGCTCCCGCGAGTAGGTTCATTGTTGCAGTCCCAACAATTACCCCATCTAATCTAGCAACTAGTTGGGCGCGTTCGGGCGAATCTATAATTTTTCTAAGCAAATCTTCCCTCACCGGGTCACCACTTAGTGCTTCGTCCAAAAAGGGCCTTAATCTACCAATACCAGCAGCATCAGCTTCAGAAAATTCGGTTAATCGTTCAACGGATACATCTGGTTGAGTCATAACAATATATTAGCATATTATTGATTAAATAGCAATACCCAGCTCCTTGGAGTAGCTGTTCATGATGCTCGAGTTTTTATATTTGGAAATCTAGTAATTAAGAGAGTGTTTGTTATATATATAGTCCTCAACACCCTCCAGCCAGCCACCCATGAAATATTCTTTAGGGTTAAATTTTGTAACGTCAACCCATTCGTAATCATCCATATGTTTTCCAAGAACAATGTTACCGCCCCTATATTCAGCTTCATAGCCGATGGCAAAGATTCTGACTTTTTTATTTAGATCATGTTCTAGGCGTTCAACACGGAAGAATACACCATTCTGAGTTACGCTACCGTATCTGACCTTATCGCCCAATTCCTCATTCATTTTTCTATCGATAACTGTTTCAAGAGAAGTATTAAACTCGTCTTTCTTAATCCTACCCCCTGGCAAATCCCATGCACCGAAAATGTCATGAATTATTAGTAATTTATTCACATCACGAAGAAACACTTTAACTGCAACAAAGTATAGGTCTTTATCGTATTCATCCATCTCTTATATATTATCAGAGTAAGTGTTGGGAGTTACATAAGATGGCCCCAAAACCCTATTGGCAAATCACCATTCAAATACCATTTTCCGCGATACAGGACTATATTTATAGTTCGTCCTGATCTTGTTTTACATATACCATAAGTTGGCGTCTTTTTAAGTAGCTTTACGCAGCCCCTGAAGGAATAGTAATTATCAAATGTACTGTGGGCTTTATGTAGCAACTGAACTTGGTAAATTCCAAGTATTATTAAAACAATTATTAAGACGCCAGTGATTGACGACAATATCCTGTGACTTAAAAGCCTTTTGATCATTTTATATAAATAATTATACAGTGCTATCAAAGTACTTATACTTGGTGCAGCAAGTGGGTAAAAATTTACACCTTATTAGAAATGAAATGGTTCGTTGGAGGAAAATATTGGAAGAACCTTATAGAGAATACTTACTATCTAGATAAGAGTTGGGAGTTGCACCCTAATTATTGTGCTGTGATTTCTGCTAAACTTCGCTCGAACGGTTCAATATCGCTGTACGTAGCAGTATGCCACTCAATGTCAGATATATCTGGTGAAGCCTTGGGGAATTCACCTGCCATGCCAATAATATGTCCCATAACTGAGAATATTCTCGGTTCTTGAGTACGTGGAACGTGTATGTCGTATGATGCAACCAACGGTGAATTAAATTCATTATCTAAAACAAGACTATCTACCGAATAATCATATGCGTCTGGGAGTAATGTGAATAGGGCTGTAGGTTCTTGCTTCGGAGAAAGTGAATGTACAAGAACAGTGTTTATGAACTTTCTGAAGCCCTTCCTAGTTCTTAGAGGAAAATCAACGAGAAAATAATTAGAGTTATGCTCAGTGCCAATAGTATATGTTTTACCCTCGTAACCTGATGATCCTTGCCCAGCATGAAAACCAAATGGTAGTAATTCTGTTTCTGGAAAACCTAAATCCACAAGACGAGTTAAATTTGGTGTTCTCTCTTGTAGAGTCCTCGCTTGATTTAAGGTAGTAGACATATTATTCATTATCAATAATTAATCATCTTAATGCAAATATGGTAGCAGTAGGAGCAAGTGTTATTTTAGTATCAAAATGCTTATGCTTGGTGCGGGTGACGGGACTCTAACCCGTGGCCTCGTCCTTGGCAAGGACGCGCTCTAAACAACTGAGCTACACCCGCATAGATTTGTCTATAAATTATACTAATTTTTTATATCTGGGTGAA
>Ga0182016_10001166_pt1 | contig 32125 bp, 27 predicted proteins | sample 712S2MmetaG_FD_120491 | JGI IMG/M metagenome (GOLD analysis project Ga0182016, IMG submission 120491) | Permafrost microbial communities from Stordalen Mire, Sweden - 712S2M metaG | ecosystem: Environmental > Terrestrial > Soil > Wetlands > Permafrost | place: Sweden: Stordalen | collected...
ACTCCCAACCAGGTTCCAGATGTTCCCGACTACGTGCTGGGAGTACTCACCGTTCGCGGTCAAATCCTCCCGGTCATCGATCTGCGGCGATTGCTCCAGCAGCGTTCTCTCGCCGACGAGTTCGCCGATAGCTGCCGGCCCCTTCGCGAGGAGTATGAACGCTGGATTGACCTGACAGAGGCGGCTTTCGCCGGCGGGTCACATTCGAAAGTGGAGAGTTCAATCACTGAAAACCTCCGAAAGTGGATCACCGACACCAACAGTTCCAGCCAGTTGCTGATGGAGGCGTTAGCCAAGGCGCGAGCGGCAAATGAAAAAGTGATCAATCAGCTTCAGGCTCGGGCCAGGAACGAAGAGCGCGGCGACCGCGACGCGGCCGGCGCTTGCGCGGAGGAGGCACTCTCCGGGGCGCGGGAAACGGTAGTGGCGTTGCACCGGTTTGAGCAACAGATAGCGGAAAACATCCAGGAAGACCAGCGCATCATCGTGGTGGATGCCGAGGGCTTCGTTCTCGGGCTGGTTGTGGATCACGTTCATGAGGTGCTAAACGTACCCAAGAGCCTGATGGAACCGCCCCCTCGGATCACCTCCACCGGCGGAATGGAGTTGTCGGGAGTGGCCAAACTGGACGACGGTTCGCGCTTGATCATGTTGCTGGACGTGGCCAATCTGATGAAAGATCAGAAGCTGAAGGATGTTCAGAGCTCCTCGATCCAGACCGTGGAGACGAAGAAACACGGTGACTTAGGAAGCTCTGGTTCGGGCAAGCAGGAGCTCAGCGAAGTACAGCTCGTGACCTTTATGCTGGGACCCGAGGAATACGGTGTCCCAATCTCGCAGATCCAGGAAATCGACCGTCTTTCCAACATCACCAAGGTGCCTAAGGCCGCAAAATTCATCGAGGGCATCACGAATCTGCGCGGCGAGGTAATCCCAGTGCTGGATACGCGGAAGCGCTTTGAACTCGCAGTCAAGCAGCCCGACGACCGCACGCGCATCATCATCGTGGATCTCGGCGGCACCAAAACGGGACTGGTGGTGGACTCCGTACGGGAGGTTCTGAATCTCGCCAAGAAGGACATCGCCCCACCACCGGATGCAATCGGTTCGGGAATCGATCAACAGTTCATTTCCGGAATTGGGAAGGTGGATTCCGGCAAACGGATGATCGTGCTGCTTGACGTGGAGAGAATTCTCTCCCGGCAGGAACATGCTCTTCTTTCCCAAGTAACGAAGTAGCTCCAACCAAAACCGGGACCGGTTCGGTCCGTTCCCGGATTTTATTAGAACAACAAATGGGCAGAATACGTGTACTGATAGCGGACGATTCCGCTTTAATGCGGCAGACCCTCAAACGAATTGTCGTGGAATCAGCCGACCTCGATCTGGTAGGCCTCGCTCGCGATGGGGAGGATGCGCTGGCGAAGGCCAGGGAACTGCGGCCCGATGTCGTTTCGATGGACATCAATATGCCGAAGCTGGACGGAATCACCGCGCTTCAGATGATCCTGCAGGAGAAGATCTGTCCTGTCGTGATGGTCTCGTCGCTCACTCAGCGCGGCGCGGCGACTACCTTCGAGTGCCTGGAACTGGGCGCCTTCGATTTTGTTGCCAAACCGGATGGCACGGTCTCATCCAACATGGGCGCCGTGGCGGAAGAACTCGTCAACAAACTCAAAGCCGCGGCATCAAGGGGCATCGTCAACCGGCTGCAACGAAGCCGTGAGCGCCGCCAGCCTCGGACCCCGCTGCGCGCCACGTTCGAGGATGTCACGCGGAAAAGCGCGGTAGCGATTGGAATTTCAACCGGTGGACCGGCGACCTTGCAGGATGTACTCCCCTTCATCCCGGCCGATGTGCCCGCCAGCATCTTCCTGGTTCAGCATATGCCCCCGGCGTTTATTGCGTCCTTTGCCAAGCGCCTCGACGACCACTGCGCGCTCAAAGTTGTGGAAGGTCGTTCGGGAATGCCCGTGCAACCGAGCGTCTGCTATGTGGCGCCGGGCGGAATGCATCTGTGCCTGCACCGCAAAATTTCGGGCGAGGTAGTGATCCGTACCCCAACCACACCGGCGACGCTATTCGTACCCTCGGTAGGCGTCATGATGGAGTCGGTCTTGAATATCTACGGCAGCGACACTGTTGGCGTCCTGATGACCGGCATCGGAGACGACGGCGCGGACCAGATGGTCGCGATCAGGCACGCGGGCGGATACACCATCGCCGAGAGCGAGCAAACGGCCGTGGTTTACGGCATGCCTCGCGAGGCGGTCGAAAGAGGCGGCGCCTGCGTGGTGGCCCCGAGCCACCAGATTCCGGGTGAAATTCTGAGGGCCGTTCGAAGGACGAAACAATGACCAGCCTTACTGAGTGCATAGAAAAGTTAGGATGCCTGGACGAAACGGAACGCGCGTACGCCGCGGAAGATCTCGGGTACCTGAATGTCCCTGAGGCTGTTCCGCACCTGCTGGAACGATTACCGCGCGAGTCTTCGATGGCAGTACGGGAGGCCATCTTTCAAGCGTTGACCAGAATGGATGGAGAGCCGGCGATCGAAGGTTCCGTTCATCTGCTCAATAGCGACGATCCCCAGATCCGCAACCAGGCGGTGGTTGTATTGCGCGGCAAAGTCCCCCGGTCGATTCCTTTCCTGAATGCGGTGATGCGAGATGGCAATAAAGACTTGCGGAAACTCGTTTTGGACGCGCTGGGCGGCGTGCAGACCGATGACGCCAGAGAAATCTATACGGCTGCGCTCTCGGATCCGGACCAGAATGTGGTCATCACGGCCGTCGAGAACCTGGGCAGAATTCGCGCGAAAGAGTTTCGGACCCGCATTGAGGGCCTGCTCCAGGCGGACTCGCATCCTATGCTCACCGGCGCCTGTCTGGAGGCTCTGGTTGGGATTGGCGAAGCGTCTTCGCTCGATGCTATCCGCCGGATTCTTCCGGACTTGGAGGCGCTACCGGACTTCCTGCTTGCGGCCTGTCTGAAGGCGATTGGCGCACTTGGAACGGCGCGGGAATTCGCCGAGGTTGGGAATCTATTGCTGGTACGCGGGCATCACCTTCGTCCCGCAATGCTGAACGCATTGAAAGCAATCTATTCGCGTTGCCCGTCAGCCGGTCCCGACAAGAAGCTGTTGTCGGCCTTACGAGCCTTGATTGAGAATGGCGATCCACCTCTTTGCCGCTATCAGGCAGTGCAGACGCTGGGCCTGTGGGCCGATCACGAGGATGTCTCCGCGTTCCTCGTCTCCTGCCTGTCGAGTGGCGAGCGGTTGGTCCGCCTTGCAGCGGCGGAATCCCTTTGCAGAACCGAACAACCCGGATTGAAGTCCGTTCTGGCGGCTCGCGCGTTCGATGAATCCGATGAGGAGGTTTTGCAGGCCCTCGGCTGCTAACGAACTATCATGGCGGACCTTTCGGTCGAACAATTTCAGAAGCTGAGCCAGCACATCTACCAGAAGCTGGGGTTGTATTTCGATGACAAGAAGATCTACTTTCTGAAAACGCGAGTTGCCAGGCGCATGGCGGCCTTGGGCCTGGACAAGGCCCAGGATTATCTGTTCCTGGTCGCCTACGCCGACCCGGAAGGCCAGGAGATGCAGGCGCTGGCCAATCTGATCACAACCAACGAAACCTACATGTTCCGCGAGTACGATCAGTTACAGGCCTTCGCCAACCATTGCTTGCCGGAGGTGCTATCGGCTAAGCAGGCGCGCGGAGAGAAGAGATTAAGAATCTGGTCCGCCGGATGTTCATCGGGAGAAGAAGCGTATACCCTGGCCATGATCCTTCAGGAAGTTTTCCCGCAGGCTCAGTCCTGGGACTGTGAGATCGTCGCGACCGATATCGACGAGAACATGCTGGCGAAAGTCAGGGCGGGACGCTATGGACAACGTTCGGTTAACGACGTTCCCGACGAATACAAGGATAAATATCTCACTGGAAATGGTGAAGAGTATGTGGTCCGCAAGAGAACAGCGGCCCTGGTTCAGCCCGTCCATTTGAACCTGCACGACCGGATGGCGATGCGGGCAATGCGCGGCTTCGATTTCATCTTTTGCCGCAACGTATTGATCTATTTTGACGATCTCTCACGCAAGTCGGTTGTCGATCAGTTCTACGCGGCACTCAATCCAGGAGGCTACATCTTCCTGGGGCACTCCGAATCGGTCGGGCGCGTGACGACGGCGTTCAAGTTGAAGCGTTTTGAAAATCATTTGGTTTATCGCAAGGAATAGCGCTGTGGAAATAAAGAAAACGATCCTCATTGTGGACGACTCGGAGTTCGTGAGGAATTATCACTCCTACATATTGGAGCAGGCTCACTACCAGGTAATCACTGCCGTGGACGGCAATGACGGACTGGAAAAGCTATACACGAATCCCTGCGACCTGGTTCTCACCGACATCAACATGAGCAATATGGATGGCTACGAGTTCATTCGGCGGGTTCGCGCCGAGGCGCAGTACAGCGGCCTGCCGATCATCATCGTGTCTACGGAAAGCGAAGCCAAAAACAAAATGAAAGGATTCGATGCCGGCGCTAATCTCTACATCGTCAAACCCAGCACTCCGGAAATGATGGTCGAGAACATTCGTATGATTTTGCCCGCCAATTGAGTAGCCCGAGAGAGGACGAAACGAATGCCATTTTCAATCGCGGGCACGGAGGGCAAGCAAATTCTGAAGCTCGAAGGAGAAGTGACCATCCGGCATGCCCAGGATCTCGCTTCTCAATTGGGGGAAAGGCTGGAAGACGGGACACCCGTGATCGTAGACACGGCGCGCCTGGATGGGCTTGACACCTGCATCCTTCAATTACTCTATTCACTGAGCAAGACGGTCTCAGAGCTTTCCTTCGACAATCCGTCGGATGCTTTTATTCGCGCTGTGGAGCGCTGCGGCATGAGGCGCGAGTTACTCGGGGCAAGAGAGGATTTGTGAAAACGATCATGACGGTGGATGATTCGGCGAGTCTTCGCCAAATGGTCAGCTTTGTTCTGCGAAGCGGCGGCTACGAAGTTGTAGAAGCGGTGGATGGAGCGGATGCGTTGTCCAAGCTAAAGGGCCAGGATCTTCACCTTGTCTTAAGTGACATCAATATGCCGAAGATGGACGGTCTCGAATTCACGCGCCAGCTTCGGGCCATGCCCGATTATAAGTTCGTCCCCATCGTTCTGTTGACCACGGAATCGCATGCAGACAAGAAACAGCAGGGCAAGGCAGCGGGCGCAACCGCCTGGATTGTCAAACCCTTCACCCCGGACCAGCTCCTGGCGGTGGTGAAAAAGGTGATGCGCTAAGGCCGCTGGCCAGGCGAAACCGGAAACAGGTAGAGAACTATGTCAGTAGACGTTATGGAGCAGATGCGGGGCGTCTTCAGGGCGGAGGCGCGGGACCTGCTGATTGAGCTCGACGATGCGCTCCTTGCACTGGAGACGGAGGCGGGAGATTCTACGCTGGTGAACCGGGTGTTCCGCGCCATTCACACGATCAAAGGATCGGGCGCAACAGCGGGATTCAGGCACCTTGCCGGATTCGCTCACACGATGGAGGAGGCCTTCGATCTGGCGCGCGACCGCCGGCTCGCAGTCACGCCGGAATTGATCGATTGCGGGCTGAAGGCCTGCGATGTGATCCGGCTGATCGTCGAGGAGGAGTCGGACGGAGCGATGGTGAGCGGCGAGGCCGAAGTCACTGAGGCGTTCGCACAACTATTGCCAAAGAACGGGAACCGGGTCGCCGAGCAACCGGTGGAACTGAAGCCGAAAGCCCGGAGCCGCGCAGCCTTTGAGATCGTCATAAAGCCGAACCGCGAGGTGTTCTATTCCGGGGCGGACCCCGTCACTTTGCTCGACGATCTGCGTGATCTGGGGTCCGCGCATGTCACGGCCCATACGGACCAGGTGCCGCCGTTATCTTCACTTGAGGCGGATCATTGCTATCTCTGGTGGAGTATTCTTCTGGTCTCTGACCGGGATCAGGCTTCCATCCAGGAAGTATTCGTCTTCGTGGAGGACGAATGTGAAATACGTATCCGGCTGCTGGAGGACCAGGGCGGGACCGTTGCCCTTCTCGGCTCCGTACCACCGGAAGCCTTCGGTCTATTTAAGGCAGAGTGCGAAGACCACCTGGAGCGGATTGAAGCCGACGCCCTTGCGTTGGAGGAGAACCGCGAGTCGCAGGACAACCTCGATTCTCTTTTCCGCAGCATCCACAGCATCAAAGGCAATGCCGGTGTGTTGTTGGGCCACGCCAGGAGCGGCGACCTTGTCGACAGTCATCCACTGCAATTGCTCTTCCGGGTCGCTCACGGATTGGAGTCCCATCTCGATCCGTTCAGAGAAATCGGCGCAGGACAGGTCCCGGACGAAACCGTCCAAACCGCGCTGGAGACGTGCGACGCAATCCGAACGCTGTTGGGGAACCTCACGCACAACGGCGCCGGCGGACCCGTATCGCCGGAGTTGCTCGACCGTTTGGGAATCGAGGCCCACATTCCGAAAAGTAACCCGCCCGGGGATGGACGAGACGCCGCATTTCAGAACACCACGTCACAATGCCTCGAAATGATCGAAGGTTGCCTCAGACGCCTGGATGCTGAAAGCGGGCCTACGGGACCGGTGCTGGAAACCTATCTCCGCGGACTGAAGACGCTATCGACGGCTGCCCAGTACCGGAATTGCACCCAGCTGGAAGAACCGGTGGCGGAACAGCTCCGAATCCTGGATTCCGCGATGAGAACCGGCGGAATACTGGGAAGTGAAGATCACCGAGCCCTTGCAAGGGCCTTTCGCGCGGCTTGTTCCGTTCTCGACCGCGTTTCACCGGCTGGCGAGAGCACCCCGGCTCCAGAGCCTGAGTGTGTTGCGAGACCTCAAGCGAAAGCGCCTGCCGAACAAACGGGAGTCACCGCCTCGCCTTCAACGATTCGAATCGAACAGGATAAATTGGATCGCCTGATGAGGATCGTTGGTGAACTTCTGGTCGCGCGCGGGACATTCCCGCTGCTCGTACAGAAATTGAACGAGGGCGCAGAGAGCGCGGGAGTGGTGAAGGACCTGAAGGAGGCTGGATCGAACATTTCGCGCATCGCAGACGAACTCCAGACGAGCGTCATGTCGATTCGAATGCTCCCGGTCAAAACGGTTTTCCAGAGATTCCCCCGCCTGGTGCGAGATCTCGCGCGAGCTCTCGGCAAGCAGGTTCGGCTCGTCATCGATGGAGAAGGAATCGAACTGGACAAGACAATCCTCGAACAGATTGGCGATCCGCTGGTTCACGTGATCCGCAATTCCGTCGACCATGGGATTGAACTGCCGGGAGAACGCCGGGCTAAAGGGAAGGACCCGGCTGGGCAATTGACGTTGAAGGCTTACCACGAGGCGGGTGGCGTCGCGCTTGAGATCACCGACGACGGCAAGGGGCTCGACGCCGCCGCTCTCAAGCGGAAAGCCGTCGAGAAGGGTTTGCTGACACCGGAAGCCGTTGCCGGTATGAGCGACGAAGCTGCGTTCCAGTTGGTGTTCCTACCTGGGTTGACCACCGCGGCCAAGGTCACCGACGTTTCTGGCCGCGGAGTCGGGATGGATGTCGTCCGCAGCAACGTCCGAAACCTGCAGGGCACAATCGAGATTCATTCAAAGCCAGGCAAAGGCACCACCCTCCTGATGAAGCTCCCTACCAGTCTCATGATTTCAAAGGGGATCTTGCTGCAGGCGGGAACCGAGGAGTATATCCTCCCGCTCAGTAACATACGGGACATGGTGAAGCTGCCTCTCGAAGATGCTCACGTATATCGTGGACTCACCCTCGCGCAGGTGCGAGGCACAATTTACACCATATTCGGCCTTGCTGAAATGTTGGGGCTTACCCCGGTGAAAACGCCGGAGCTTTCGGTCGCAATCGTCGAAGCAGGCACGATGAAATATGGCCTTGTGGTTGATAGGTTTCTCACTGAAGTGGAGGTGCTGGTGAAACCGCTGACGGGCGGCCTGGCGCAATGCAAAGAGTTTCAGGGCGCAGCCATCATGGGCGACGGCCGGGTAGTCCTGGTCCTGAATGCGCTCGAGTGCCACAGCCTCGATCGAGCTTTATGCAATTAGTTGTTGGGCCGTACGCGCCCCAGGGTCAACTGGCGAACTGAATGCTGATGATGGAATTTCAGGCGCCCTGAAAGGGCGCGCGCGCTTCGCGGTAACTTGTAGAGATGGGTTCGGGTTCGGAAGAGGCTCTGGAGAAGGCGGTTGCGCAGCTCCGCGAAGTGCGCGCGGAGATCGCCAAAGTGATCGTCGGGCAGGATAGCGTTGTCGAGGGCGTGCTGATCTGCCTGATTGCCGGGGGTCACGTTCTGCTGGAAGGCGTCCCGGGGCTGGGCAAAACAACCCTGTTACGAACCCTTTCTCGGGCCCTGCACCTGAAGTATTCGCGGATTCAGTTCACGCCAGACCTGATGCCCGGTGACATTGTGGGCAGCATGGTGGCGGAATCCGACGATCGCGGGCACAAGTTTCTGCGCTTCCAGCCGGGGCCAATCTTCGCCAACCTCGTGCTGGCTGACGAGATCAATCGAGCGACACCGAAGACGCAGTCGGCTCTGCTGGAGGCTATGCAGGAGCACACCGTCACCAGCGGCAACACCACGCATGAACTGGAATTGCCGTTTCTGGTGATGGCCACGCAGAATCCGATCGAGATGGAAGGCACTTATCCACTGCCCGAAGCGCAGCTCGACCGCTTTCTGATGAAGATCCTCGTCACCTATCCTTCGAGGGAAGATCTGACGCGCATTGTGGAACGAACCATTCAGCGGGAAGAGGCGCAGGTGGAGGCCGTTCTCGACCGGGATTCAATTTTGCAAGTGCGCAGCGTGGCGCGGCAGGTGCTGGTGGCGCCGCATGTTCGGGAATATGGAATTCAGCTCGTGATGGCGACGCAGCCGGAGCAGCCCGAATCCGCGGACGTGGCGCGCAAGTATATAAGGTATGGGAGTTCGCCGCGCGGCGCGCAGGCTCTGGTGGAATGCGGGCGCGTGCTGGCGCTCATGCACGGGCGTTATCATCTGAGCACCGATGACGTTCAGGCCGTCGCGCCGGCGGTTCTGCGGCATCGCATTATTTTGAACTTCGATGCTCACGCGGATGGCGAGACGCCTGAGACGCTGCTGGGCGCCATTATCAAGGGCGTCACGGCGCGGGCGGCCATCGCGTAGGTGATGAGTATAGGTAATGAGCGTAGGCCATGAGCGATGACTAATGCCCGAACCGCTCCTTGACCGCCAGTTCCTCGAAAAGCTGGAGCGGCTCACCATCTACTGGCAGAAGTCTTTCGCCGGGCTGGTGGGCGGCCACAATCCCTCGCGTTTTGCCGGTGGCGGCCAGGAGTTTCTGGATCATCGCAATTTTCATCAGGGGGACGACCTTCGCGCCGTCAACTGGCGCGCCTATCTCCGGCTGGAAAAGCTCTTCCTCAAGATGTTTCAGATTGAGCCACGCGTTCCGGTGCAGGTGCTTCTGGATTCCAGCGCGTCGATGGGGTTAGGCGATGGCGTCAAATTCGATTACGCGCGGAAGTTGGCTGGCGCGCTCGCTTACGTGGGCCTGGTGCGCCTCGACACGCTGACGATCGTGCCGTTCTCCGCGCGGCTCGGGGAAGCCAAACGTTGCGGGGGTGGGCGCCATCGCTTCAGTCCAGTCGCCACCTATCTGGAGCGCTTGCAGGCGGGCGGCAAGACCGACTTCTACGAAATCGCCAAGGAATACATGAGCTCGCGCCCGCAGCGCGGCCTGCTGATTATCATTTCCGATTTCCTGGACGATCAGGGTTGCGAACGGGCTCTCCAGTATCTGGCCGACTTTGGCCACGAGCTTTCCCTGATCCAGATCTGGAAGGACGACGATCGTGTTCCTCCCTGGGCCGGGGAACTGGAGTTAGTGGATGCGGAATCCGGCCAGGAAATGCGTGTTGAGTTTGACGACGCCGCGCGTGCGGAGTATACCCGCCAGTTCGATGAATACTCTGCCGCGCTGAAGCAGCTTGCTTTACGCAACGCGGGACGCTACGTGAGCGTCTCAACCTCAAGGCTTCTGGAAGATGTGCTGTTTGACGACATGATTCGTGCCCGGGGCGTGGCCTGATGTTCTTTCTGAACCTGGGGTGGGGAGAGTGGCTGATCGCCGCAGGCGCGGTTTCCGCGTTTACCGTAGCGCTGTACCTGCTGGACAGGTCACGCCGCAGACAGGTGGTTTCGACCCTCCGCTTCTGGACGCAGGCGAATCAGCCGGTGCAAACTTCGCGGCGGCGCATGATCCGGCAGCCTTTATCGCTGCTGCTGCAATTGGCCGGAATTCTGCTTTTGCTGCTGGCCATTGCGCAGCCGCGAATTGGTAATCCCTTCTCCCGGCCTGGATACGATGTGCTCATTCTCGATACGTCGGCGTGGATGTCCGCCCGTCCTTTAGGGGGGCGTCCTCTCATCGATACGGCTCGCCGGCGAGCCGGCGAGTGGCTGTCGGCTGTGCCGGCGGGCGATCGCGTCATGCTGGTGCGCGCCGATGCCCTTGCCACTCCAGCCACGGCTTTTGAATCCGATCGCAGCCGCGTGCGCGCTGCCATTGCGGCTTCTGAACCAGGAGCCACAGCGCTCGATCTCACCGGCGCGATTCAATTTGCGAGGCGCGCGCAATCCATGCAGCACGCCGGTGGCGAAGTGGCTTATGCAGGCAGCGGCCGCGTTCGAAATACCCAAGACGCCGCAGTTATCGACGGGAAAGGCTTACGATGGATCAACGTCCCGGATCAAATCGAAAACGTTGGCCTGCGGAGCGCCAGCATCGCGCGGTCGCCCGCTGAGAACGGGGCTTGGGACGTGCTGGTCACCACGCGGAACTACGGTCTTCGAGCGCATACCGTCAATCTCACGGTGGGGTTCGATCACGCGCCGGTGGGCATGAGGGTGCTCACCATGGCGCCGGGCGCGGAGCAGGAATCGGCGTTCACCGTGCATGCCAGGCAAGCCGGGTTGCTGGAAGCGCGAATCACGCCGGGCGATGCTTTTCCGGATGACGACCGCGCCGAGATTCTGATTCCAGCGTTGCCTCGCTTGCAGATAGTCGTCTATACCGCGCACCCTGAAGTGGTTCGGCCTTTGCTCACGGCGAACGCCCTGGTGGAGGCGCAATTTCGCGCGCCGGAACAATATAAGGGTGACAATCACAACGTAGATACCATCTGGATCGACCCGCCCGCAGCCGATTCTCCGGTGCGTGTTGTGAAGACGGTCCGCGATCCTCAAGGCATTCGATGGACGCCGGAGGACGGGCTCGGCGCAGGGCTTCGCGCGCGCGATGTGAAGTTGGGCGCAGCATCGATCTTCGCCACGAATCCAGGCGATATCGCGGTTGCCTCCGTGGATGACGGGCCCGTGATTGTCGCTCGCCCCGGCAAGCAGAAGACCGTGGTGATCGGCTTCGATCCCGGCGCAGCGGGGACGCGCTACCAGCTTGCGATTCCTCTGGTGTTCGCGAACATTCTGCGCTGGATCAACCCGCAAGCGTTCCAACAGAGCGGCGTCACCCTGCAGGCCGCCGGTTCCGCTCTGGCGCCGTTTCCAGACGACGGGCCCGCGGAAGTGAAGCGCGCGGATGGAACGCCGGTTCCGTTCACTGTGGATCACCACACGCTTCATTTTTTCAGCGGGAGCCGGCAGAGTATTCGCGTCATCACTCCTGGGCGCGAACAGGATTACGCGCTCACGCTTCCGGAAATGTGGGATACGCGGTGGTATCCGCCGGTCGGTGTGATTCGCGGCTTGCCGCATGGTGCGTCGAACGGGTCGGATGCGCCGCGTGAGGTTTGGCCCTGGCTGGCTATTTTAGGCGCAGCGTGTCTGGCTGCCGAATGGATGCTTTATGCACGGCTGCGGCGTGCGCGCCTGAAAGCCGTGCCTGCGCCCGTCCCGTTGAGGAGGGTTTCATGACCTTCGCGAACCCGGCGCTGCTGCTTCTGCTGGTGCTTCCGGCGGCTTGGATTGTGTTGGCCTGGCGCAATTCCCCTCGCCCGATTTTACTGGTCTTGAAGGCGGCTGGAATTGCCGCCGTGATCGTGGCGCTCTCCCAGCCTGTGATCACTTATGCGGATCCGAAGGTTGCCGTCGCAGTGCTGGCCGATACGTCTTTGAGCGTCACCTCGGATGACTTGGCGGCTGCTTCCAAAACTGCGGGCGCCATTGAGAGAGCCCGTGGGTCGAACCTGGTGACCGTGTTTCCTTTTGCGAGAAGCACGCGCAGCCTGACGCCGTCCGAAGCGCGCACCGGCAAGCTCGAACATTCGACCGGGGATGCGGGCCGCGCCACCAATCTTGAGGGCGCCATTCGAGACTCCGTTTCGGCTTTGCCGGCGGACGCGGTGCGCCGTGTGGCGCTGATCACGGACGGCAATGAGAACCTGGGCAGCGTGACGCGCGCGGCCTGGCAGGCGGAGCAACTCGGCGTCGCCATTGATACTTTTCCCTTGGCGGGCCGCACGCGGCCCGCGTTGCGGGTGGAATCCGTCTCCGCGCCGGAACAGGTGTTCAGCGGAGAGCGCTTCCCTGTGGAATTGACCCTCACCTCTCCGGAAGCCACCAGCGCCGCGGCGGAATTTCAAGCGGAAGGGCGCAAGCTCGGCTCCCAGCCGCTGTCTCTGGTCCCCGGCGAAAATCACGTTACCCTGCGGGCCGACTTGAACACGACCGGCGCCGTTGAACTTTCAGGTACCATCAAAACCAATCAATCCGACGGCGCGCCGTTCGAGTATGCGATGACGGTGCGGCGCCCGCGCGTTCTGGTCATGTCGGATGACCCGGCCGCCGCGGATGCGCACCTCATCCAGATCCTGGCCGCGAACCAGTTCGATGTCGAGCACGGTTCGCATGCCCTTCCCGCCGATCTTTCCTCTTACCAGCTCGTCATCTATAACAACTGGAACATGGAAAGCATCGCATCGCCGGAACAGACGCGCCTCGAAGCGTTTGAACAGCAGGGCGGGGGCTTGCTCTGGATCGCCGGTGAAAAGAACGTTTACGTGGACCCCAAGGGCGCACCGGAAACGCCCCTGGCGCGCGCGCTCCCAGCCAAACTCGCCCCGCCGCAATCGCCCCAGGGAACCTGCGTGATTCTCATCATCGATAAGTCTTCGTCCATGGAAGGCAAGAAGATGGACCTGGCGCGCCTCGCTTCCATCGGCGTGGTGGAAAATCTGAAGCCGGAGGATTGGGTGGCTGTTCTGATCTTCGATAACTCGTTCCAGTGGGCGGTGCCATTGCGCAAAGCGGAAGACCGCTCCCAAATCGAGCGCCTGATTAGCGGCATTACTCCTGACGGCGGTACCCAGATCGCTCCGGCCCTGGCTGAGGCTTTCAACAAGATCAAACCGGTGAATGCGGTTTACAAGCATATTGTTCTGCTGACCGATGGAATTTCAGAAGAGGGCGATAGTTTGACCCTCGCGCGGGATGCTTCCGCGGAGCATGTGACGATTTCCACGGTTGGACTAGGGCAAGACGTGAATCGCGCGTATCTGGAAAAGATCGCCTCCAATTCGAAAGGGAAGAGCTATTTCCTGATTGAGCCGGCTGGGCTGGAGCAGATCCTCTTGAAGGATGTTCGGGAGCATACCGGAACCACCGCGGTGGAGAAGGCGCTGAAGCCCGAAGTGGTCGCCAAGTCCGATCTCTTGGACGGAGTCGATATGGCTGCTGCGCCCGCGCTGGACGGCTATGTGCGGTTCGAGGCGCGTCCCGATGCCGATGAGATTCTGAAGATGGAGAAAGATCCATTGTTGGTGCGATGGCAATATGGGCTCGGCCGTTCCGCTGTGTTTACGTCGGATGCGAAGAACCGTTGGGCCAACTCGTGGCTGACATGGAAAGACTTTGACCGCTTCTGGACCAATGTGATTCGCGATCTGCTGCCCCATGCGCCCCCCAGCGAAGCGACGGCCGAGTACGACCCGGCCACTGAGGAACTGGTCATCAACTACCGCCTGGCTGCGCATGTCGCGGAGCCGGCGAAGACTCCCGACATTTTCGCTCTGGGTCCGGGACAGTTTCGCAAGGCCGCGCAGGTGACGCGTCTGGCGAAGAACGAATATCGGGCGCGGGTGAGAATTGGTTCGGCGCAGGGTTTGTTTCGCGTCCGGCCACTCGAAGAATCCCGCGCGTTTCCTGAGATTGGGTTTTACCGGAACGAAGCCGAGCTGAATGATTTCGGAGTGAACGAACAGCTCCTCCGGCAGCTTTCCGCGGCTACCGGAGGCCGCTATAATCCCGAGCCCGCCCAGGTCTTCGATTCGGGCGGACGCACGAATCTCGCCACTTTGCGGCTTTGGCCCGGGTTGCTGGCCTTGGCGATCCTGCTGAATCTGGCTGAGTTGTTGGCACGCAAATGGAAGGGTCTGCGAGAATGGCTGCCCGCACGTATTCCTTTGTTCTCCTGATCTGCACGGTGCTCAGCGCGGCGACCGCGGCGACAGCGGTTGACGCCGCGCTTGCGAAGTTCGCATTGATTGAGCAGGATCGCGCCCCCGCCGGAAGCCGTGTCTCGCTGACTGCTTCGGAACTGGCGGCCTACGCGCGCGTGCAAGCGGAAGTGATTGCGCCTGGAGCCGTGCATGATCCGAAGTTGACGATAACCCCAGGTCACGCCGAGGCGTTCGCGATGATCGATTTTCTGCGTTTGCCGCAGGTGGGTCCGCAGCCCGGATGGATCTTGCGGAAGTTGCTCGAAGGGCAGCGGCCATTGCGCGTTCGCGTGCGGATACAGTCGGCGCATGGACGTGCGCGCGTAGACGTGGAGAGGGTGGAGATTTCAGGCGTTGCAGTGGAAGGGCGCACGCTGGATTTTCTGCTTTCCCAGTTTGTGATCCCGAGCTTTCCGGAGGCGAAGACCGGGGTTTGGTTCGGATTGAGCCACAAGATTGAGCGGCTGGATTTGGGAAACGGGGTGGTGAGAGTCGTGATCGCGGCCAGCGTCTCGCGTGAGTAGTTGAGCACCTTTTTCTTGACACTACGAATTGATTCGTAGTATCGTCTTTTTAGATGTCAACCGCCCCCAGTCCCCGTCCCACCAATTCCGAGCTTGAGATCCTTCGCGTTCTGTGGGATCGAGGCCCCGCTACGGTCCGCGACGTGCATGAGGTGATCTCCGCCGCCAGGCCCGGCCTCACCGGTTACACCACCATTCTCAAGCTCATGCAGATCATGACGGAAAAAGGTCTGCTGGAGCGGGACGAAGCCGAACGCGCGCACGTCTACAAGCCGAGAGTGGCGCGGGAGAAGACCCAGCGGGCCATCGTCGGGCATATGCTCGATCGGGTTTTTTCCGGGTCCGCCGCCGATCTGATGATGCAGGCGCTGGCTGCCAAACCCACTTCGCCGGCTGAGATCAACGAAATGCGCGAAATGCTCGCGCGCTACGAAAAGGAACAGAAGCAGGGAGGCAAGTGATGGATACCCATCTGATTGACGTTCTCGGTTGGACATTGATCGGCTCGCTCTGGCAGGGAGCGCTGATTGCGATTCTTTTCGGGCTGGCGTGGCTGCTCGCCCGCAGGTGGACGGCTGGCGCACGCTACGGCCTCTGCGCGGCCACGCTGCTCTTGCTCGTCATCACTCCGGCGGTGACATTTGCGCTGCTGGCTTGGCCGGAGAGCACCGCGGCGGCGCCCGCGGTCTCCGTGTTCAGCACTTTCAAGTGGCACGCTCCAGCCGCCATTCCGCAATCCGACTGGCGCGAGCGCTGCGAATCCGCATTCCCCAGCGTCTGTGCGATCTGGTTGTTCGGCGTCCTGGCATTGGCGTTGCGGCGTGCGGGTGGATGGCTGTGGCTGATGCGCTCGCGGCCAGACTGGCAGGCCGCACCGCCTGATCTCGTCGCGCGCTTGAAATCGCTCGCCCTGCGCGCCGGAGTCGCGCGCCTGGTTTCACTGCGTGTCACCCTGGCCGGTATTTCGCCGTTCGTGATCGGCTGGCTCCGCCCGGTGATTCTGATTCCGGCGGCCACTCTCGCCGGAACGAATCCGGATGACCTCGAAGCGCTGCTGGTGCACGAGTTGGCGCATATCCGTCGCCACGATTACCTGGTGAATGTGCTGCAGTTGGCCATCGAGACCATTTTGTTCTATCACCCTCTGGTCTGGTTGGTTTCGCGCCAAATGCGAATAGAGCGCGAGCATTGCTGTGACGATCTGGCGGTTGGAATTTCGGGCGATCCCGCGCGGTACGCGCGAGCCCTCATGGAACTCGCCGGACGCCAGGCCGCATCCGAATTCGCCGTGGCGGCCACGGGAGGCTCTGTTTCCGCTCGCATTCGACGACTGCTCTTCAACGAGACACCATCGAGCCGGCCGCCGGCATGGGCCGCGCTCCTGCTGGCTCTCGCAGTGGCCGCGATTGTGATCGCCGCCGATAATCATCAAGCCATCACGCAGCCAGAGCCGAATCACACCGCGCCCGCCGCCGTTTCGTCCGACAAACGCTCGGCCTTTCCGGAGACCCGCGAAGCCAGTCACCTCCTCAATGTTGCAGAAGCCGAAGAAGCCGAAGAAGCACCCCAAGCCCCGGAACCTCCCGACCCGCCCGACCCGCCGGATTCGGCCGACGACCGCGGCGACGATCACGGCGAGTGGTTGACGGCCATGATGCATTCCGGGCTCCGCCATCTTTCCATCGAACAACTGATCGATCTGCGCAATCACGGCGTGTCGCCGGAAATGGCGCGTGCCGCCGTGCATGAAAATCCCGATGCCACTCCCGAAGACGTCGAAGAACTCGCCATTCACGGCGTGACGCCGGAATATGTCGATGCGATGCACGCCCTGGTTTCGCCGTCCCTCACGCTCAAGGATCTCGTGAAGATGCAGATCCACGGGGTCGCTCCCGACTATGCCAAAGAGATGACGGCCGCGCTGGGCGTCAAGCCGTCGGCCGACGACCTGATCAAGATGAGAATTCACGGCGTTGACGCCGAATTCGCCGAGCGGGTGAAGCACAATGGCTTCCCCAACGTATCCACCGAGCAACTCATTCGCATGCGGATCGCTGGCCTCTAACCCAGCTCTTTAACCAAAACGAAAGGAAAATCGAAAATGACCAGACGCGTTCTTTGCGCCCTCCTCGTAGTGTGCGGCGCTTCTCTCCTCAGCGCCTTCGCGGCGACCGATACCAACTCCGGGCAGTGGCTGATCGACTTCCAGAACGACGGCCAGATCCAGCTCACGCTCCACCAGGAGCATCACGAGCATTCGTTTCCCGTCCCCGCCGAAAGTTTCCACGGGCTCGCCCGGAACGCCACGCATTTCGAATTCGTGCGAGATGCCGGCACGTTCGCCTGCGATGGCCGGTTTGCGGGCGATCACGGAGCGGGAATATTCGTGTTTGCGCCCAATCCGCAATATATTGCCGGAATGAAGTCCCTGGGCTACACCATTGAGCCGGACCGCCTCATGGAATTGGCGGCCTTCGATATCTCTCGCACCTTTGTCCACGATCTGGAGAGTCTGGGGTACCACGGTTTATCTCTGGATGACCTGCTCAAGTTTCGGATTCACGGCGTCTCGATTGCCTACATCCGCGATTTTCAGAATGCCGGGTATCGGTCGCTTTCCGCGGAAGACCTGGTCCATATGCGCATCCATGGCGTCGGCATCGAATTCGTTCATGCCCTCGAGGCGTATGGATATCATCGCGTCCCCGTTGAAGACTTAATCCACATGCGGATACACGGCGTTAGCGCGGAGTTCATTCGCGATCTGAAAGCCGAAGGCTATTCGGGGATTCCTGTGGAAGAATTGATCCGCATGCAAATTCACGGAGTGACTCCGGAAATGGTCAAGAAGGTTCAGAACGCCGGATTCGCGCACCCCACCACGGACCAACTGGTCCAGATGCGCATCCACGGTTTGCTCGATTAAACTCTTATCCGACGGCAACGTCTGAAATCGTACACATCCACCGACACCAGCGGTGGCGGGAATCGTCAGAAGAGACGATGACCCAAACGGAGCCCAATGGCGGTAGCCAAACGGGGCTATCTGTATGACCTTGCTCGACATTCAGAGAAAGTTTTGAACGAAGGTGTTACCTTGCCGCCGTCCAAAACGCCCCATTAAACACAATGTCAGCGCCGTCTTACTTCAGTTCCCGAAATCTTCACACAAATCTGGTCCCCTGCGCGCTCGTTCTTGGGCTGGCCTTTGTGGCGCTTGGCCAGGATGCCCCGAAGCCCGCGGCCTATAACAAGGTGATCGGGGAGGTGACCGCCATAGACCCTTCCGGCTCGAAAATGACCGTAAAGCAAGACGCCGGAGGAGACGCCGAGGTTCCCCTGGATGCGAATACCTCGTTCATGCTGGTTCCCCCCGGTGAAAAGGATTTGCGCAAGGCGACCCGCATTGAGTTGAAGGACCTGGTGACGGGCGATCGGGTTTACGCGCGCAGCCGCAAGATTGACGGCCAGGATCAAACGCCCGCCGTCTCGGTCATCGTCATGTCACGGACTGAAGTCGCCCAGCAACAGGCCAAGAGTCGTGAGGAATGGCAGAAGCGCGGGGCTGCCGGCAAAGTGACCGCCGTGGATCCGGCGGCGAAGACCATCACCATTACGCTCCAGACTGCGGCGGGCCCCAAGCCCCTGCTGGTGGAGACCGATGACAAGACTGCATTCCGCAGGTATGCGCCGGATAGCGTGAAGTTTGCCGACGCACAGCCCAGCCACTTTGCGGACATCGCAGTCGGCAACAACCTACGCGTTCTCGGCGACAAAGCCGAGGATGGAACCAAGATGCACGCCGAACAGATTGTCTCCGGTTCGTTCCGCAATATTGCGGGCACCGTGATTTCGGTGGATGCGGCGGCGAACCAGATCAAGCTGAACGACCTGATTACCAAGAAGCCGGTAACGGTGGCGGTAAACGCCGATACGAACCTGCGCAAACTGGCGCCCTGGATGGCGGGCATGATCGCGCGATTGCAATCCGGTGGTGGGGCGGCCTCGCCGGCGGGTGGTCGGCCAACTGGCCTGCCGACTGGGCAGGGAGGCCCGCCGACTGGGCAGCGAGGCGCGCCTGACGCGTCGAATGCGTCCATGCCTCAGCGTCCCGCCGGAGCGGGGCAATGGCAGGGTGGTGGGCAGGGCGGTGCGGGCGGCGGAGGTCACATGGATCCCAACCAAATGCTCGAGCGCGCTCCGCGTTTTGAACTCTCCGATCTAAAGCCCGGCGACGCGCTGGTGATCTCCAGCTCAGCGGGCGCCGATCCTTCCCATGCCACGGCCATTGCGGTCGTGGCCGGCGTGGAACCCATTCTGGCGGCTGCGCCCGCTGGTGGTGCGAATCGCCGGTCTTCCTCCGGCGCCGACGCCGGAATGTGGAACCTCGACATGGCGATGCCCCAATAGAAATTACGAACCGGAAACATCTGATAATCGAATGCAAAAACTCTCACGCTACTCCCCTATCTTTTTTCTGATTTTGATTTGCCTGCTGGCGGTGACGCTCTCCGCGCAGACCGCCAGTTCCGTTTCCGGTGTTGTGACCGACACATCGGGTGCGTCCGTTCCCGGCGCGGCCGTCGCCGTTCTGAAAGCCGGCGCCATCGTGAAGACCGCTGAGACCTCGATCGACGGCAGCTTTAAAGTGCCCGGAATCCCGGCAGGCACTTACACCTTGCGAATCAGTCATTTCGGATTTAATTCAGTCGAGACCAAACTCCCGCTCACCTCCGGTCAGGCGGCGACCTTCAACACGCAACTGCAACTGCAAAGCCAGGCGCAAAGCGTTACCGTACAAGCGGACTCGGTGGGCACGGTGAGTGTGGACCCAACCCAGAACGCCGGCGCGTTAGTGCTGAAGCAGGCGGAAATCGATGCTCTTCCCGACGATCCGGACGACCTGGCCACCGATCTTCAACAGCTTGCGGGACCCTCCGCCGGACCGAATGGCGGCCAGATCTACATCGACGGATTCACGGGCGGCAGGCTGCCTCCCAAGGAATCGATTCGCGAAATTCGGATCAACCAGAATCCCTTTTCCTCGGAGTACGATCGTCTGGGTTACGGCCGCATTGAGATCCTGACCAAGCCCGGCAGCGATAAGTTCCACGGGCAGGCTTTTATCAACGATAGCGACGGCATCTTCAATGCCCGCAACCCGTTCCTCGACTATTCGCCCAACTTCAGCTCACGGCAGTATGGCGGCAATTTCAGCGGACCCATCGGCAAGAAAACATCTTTCTTCTTCGACGTCGAGCAGCGCGATATTCACGATTCCGGCGTCATCAGCACCCAGATTCTGAATACGAGTACTAACCAGATTGAAAATTACAGCGCAGCCGTGCCGGCCCCGCAAAGTCTCACCACGTTCAGCCCGCGGCTCGATTACGCTCTTAACGATTCCAACACGCTGGTGATGAAATATTCGTTCCAACGCAATTCCACGATGGACGGGGGTGTGGGTCAGTTTTCCCTCGCGACGCAAGGCACTGACAGTGTCTCTTATGAACACTCGTTCCAGGCCACCGAGACCGCGGTCCTCAGCTCCAAGGCGATCAATGAGACCAGGTTCCGCTGGCTTTACGACACCAGCGCCAGTAACGCTACCGACGTAGGCACCACCGTCAACGTCGCGGGTGCTGAGGTGACCGACGGCAGTTCCACTCCGTATTCGAAGTCCCACCTGACGAACATGGAGCTTCAGAACTACACCACCCTCACAGAGGGTGCCAATGTCTTTAAGTTCGGCCTGCGCATTCGCAGTTATCAGGACTATCTCGACAGCCCGTCGAATTTTAACGGCACCTGGACCTTCGCCGGCGGCCCCGGGGAGACTTCTCTCGTGCAGTACCAACAGGCCCAGTTAGGTCTCGCGTCGCCGTCGCAGTTCTCCATCACAGCCGGCAATCCGGTCGCTTCCATTGCGGAGCTGGATGCGGGCCTGTTCTTCCAGGATGACTGGCGCGTCCGGCCGAACCTGACGCTCAACTTCGGCCTCCGCTACGAGATTCAAAACGAAATCAGCGACTTTAAAGATATCGCTCCCCGGTTCGGCTTCGCGTGGTCGCCCGACAGCAAGGGGAACAAACAGGGCAAGACCGTCATCCGCGGCGGTTCGGGAATTTTCTACGATCGCTTCCAGTACAACTACTCGCTCAATTCCGAGCTCTACAACGGCGTCGCCCTGCAGGACTACGTCATCAACGGGACTACGGCCGCGGGTCAGGCGATCCTCAATGCCTACCCGCATTTGCCAACCCCGAGTATGCTGGCTGCCGCGGCCACTCCGCAAACGATTGATCAGGTGGCCGGGAACTTGCGAGCGCCTTATGTGATCCAGAGCGCTATCGGCGTGGAGCGCGCTCTTCCCAAAAACTCGCGCATCGCCGTGAATTATATGAACACTCACGGCCTGCATCAGCTTCTCACCAGAAATATCAACGCGCCCGATCCCTTCTTGCCCGGCGACCCGCAACCCTATGGCGTCGCGGCTGGGAATATCGACCAGTACGAATCCGCCGGCATTTTCAACCAGAACCAGATGATCGTCAGCTTCAACACCGCTTTTGTTCCAGCGGTTTCGCTGTTCTCCTGGTACACGCTGAACGTGGCGCATAGCAACACCGATGGAATCGGGACTTTCCCCGGGAATCAGTATGACCTGGCGCAGGATTATGGCCGGGCGGTGTTTGATGCTCGGAACCGTGCTTTCATCGGCGGTTCCCTCACCATGCGTTATTCCATTCGCTTCAGTCCCTTCATCGTGTATCGCTCCAGCCAGCCCTTCAATATCACCGACGGCAGCGATTATCTCAACAGCAACACGTTTACCGAGCGCCCCAGCTTCACGACGCTTCCATGCGGCACTGTCAACGTGGTCTGCACCCCCTACGGCAACTTTGACATCGCGCCCGCCCCTGGCACACCGATGATTCCGCGGAACTACGGCAACGGCCCAGCGCTGTTTACGATCAATCTGCGCGTCTCGAAGACGTGGGGATTCGGCGAACGCACGTCAAGAGCAGGCGGGCAGGCAGGCGGCGGCCCCGGTGGTGGAGGCGGAGGATTTCGTGGGCCCGGCGGTGGTGGTGGTGGTCCTCGCGGCGGCGGTGGCATGTTCGGTGACACCGGTACCGGTCGCAAGTACAACCTCACGCTGACCGCGCAGGCTCGCAACTTGTTTAACAGCGTTAATTACGCGAATCCGATAGGCGCCATCACCTCGCCCCTTTTCGGCACGTCCGATCAGCTCTCCAACTTTGGCCCAGGCGGCTCAAGCGCGGATAACCGGCGTCTCGAGTTTGGTCTCCGCTTTGCCTTCTAAGCCCTTCTCAGCTCTGAGCGATGATAGAGGCCATGGCTGAAGAAGATTTGAAAACAGAGCTCGAGAGGCTTCGCGCGGAAAACGAAGCGTTGAAAACGCAGCGCCGGGGCAGTCCCACATCGATGAAGGTGAGTGAAAAAGGCGCGGTTTCGGTGTACGGTCTAGGACGCTTCCCGGTAACCCTCTACCAGGAGCAATGGGGCAAGCTGCTCGGCATGGCTGAAGAAATCAAGACGTTTATCGCTGAAAACAAAGATCGGCTGAAGACCAAAGAGGTCTAAAGCGAGCCGAAAACATCGTGGAAGTGGCACTCAACGTGCCTGCTTCCACGGTGATGATAAAAGCTGCCAGATTTGGACAATTCTCGCTCGCAATCGCGTTGCTCTCCGTCGGTTTAAGTTCCTGCAACAAAACTCCGGACGCAGCTTCGGTGCAGGCCGCCGCTGGAGACCCGGCGAATGGAAATCTCGCCCCGGCCGACGGATCCGGTGGCCAACCTTCGAACTCTCAGCCCGCCGCGCAAACGGCTTATGCCCCGGTGGCGCAAGGCACAGCTCCAGCCCAGCAGGCTTACCAACCCGCACCGCAGTCCAGTGGCTACGACCAGAATTCTTACTCGGATAACGGAAGCGATCAAGGCTCCTACGCGCAGACGCTGGAAGCCTCTCAGCCCCCACCCCCGCTCCCCGATTACAGCCAGCCGGAATGCCCCGGCGACAATTACATCTGGACGCCCGGCTACTGGAGCTATGCGTCGGAGGGCTACTACTGGGTGCCCGGCGCATGGGTGATGGCGCCCTGGATCGATGCCCTCTGGACTCCTCCTTACTGGGGTTATCAGGACGATGTGTATATCTGGCATACAGGCTATTGGGGCCCGCACATTGGCTTCTACGGTGGCATCGATTACGGCTTCGGATACACCGGACGCGGCTACTACGGCGCTTACTGGAACAACGGAACCGTGAATTACAATCGCTCCGTCACCAACGTCAATATCACGAACGTTCACAACGTTTACAACTATCCCGTACAGAATAATCAGGGAAATCGCGTCAGCTACAACGGTGGTCGAGGCGGACTCAGCGCTCGTCCCACTCCCCAGGAGCTGGCTGCCGTCCGCTACCCCCGCGGAGGCCCCGTTGCCGCGCAGGTTCAGCACGCTCAGCAGGCTGCCACGAATCGCGGTCAATTCGCAGTCGCGGGCCGTGCGGCTCCGGCAACTCTTGTACTTGCCCGTCCTCTGGCGACTGCTTATCGCGCGCCTGCCGCTCGACCTCCCGCCGGGGCGGTTGCCGCTGCATCCCGGCCCATAACAGACACGCGCGCTCAGGCCGTGCGTCCGAGTGTTCCCGGAACTGTGCCCCAGAACCGGCCGGAAGCTCGTCCGGCTGCATCCGAAGCTCGTCCCGCCGTTCATGAAAATGTTCAGGAAAATCGCCCGGCTCCGGTAGCGGCGCGGCCTGTTCCACAGGCCAGACAGGAAGCGCGTCCCGAAGTTGCCGCTCCGCGTCCAGCGCAGCAGGCGCGTCAGGAAGCCCGACCCACGCCAGCGCCGCGTCAGGAATCCCGACCCACCCCCGCGCCGCGTCAGGAAGCCCGGCCCGCGCCAGCACCGCGTCAGGAAGCCCGACCAGCGGCCGCCCCGCGTCAGGAAGCCCGACCAGCGGCCGCCCCGCGTCAGGAAGCCCGACCAGCGGCCGCCCCGCGTCAGGAAGCCCGGCCCGCACCGGCCCCGCATCAGGAAGCCCGGCCCGCTCCCAAGCCGGAAGAACACAAAGAGCACTAATACTCTGACACTCCGCGCCCAACGCGGCGTCTCCAGTTGACGATCCCGCGGAAGAACGGATGTCCGAACAAGCCAATCGCCAAAAGGCCGCCGAATAGAGCCATTGCTTCAAAGCTCTCGCGGCCCTCGCGCTGCCAGTAAACGTCCCGCAGGTTCAGCCACAGCGCAAACTCGTCCAAAGTGAGCGCTGCGGCTACCCCGTATACCATCGACATCAACCGCCCCACCCATCGCAGCGAACCATCCCCGCCAGTACCCACCTCCAGCAACCAGCCATAGCCCGAAAGCAGCAGCAGGACAATCCCCCATACGAGATGATGAATGTGGCGCCCGCCCATCGAAACGTCATGGAAAGGGCCGATATTGTTGTGGATCGCGACAGTCACTCCGCGCACCACCAGCACGGCTGTGAAGAATCCCAGCGACGCAAGAAACAAACGCTCTCGCCGCGATTCCGCCAGCCGCGCGTTGTAGATCTGGCGAAGGCGCGTCCCCCAAACCAGCGCGACCAGCGAAGCCAGAATCGCGGTGATGACCAGCGGTCCAATCCAGAAGGCACCATGCGTCCAGGGCATTCCAGAATTGTAGTCATTCCGTCTCTACGAGGAGGAGGGCGCTCCATTTGGAATGAGCCGCCCTCGCTTTAGATCGATCCGGCCTACTTCGAAAAAGCGGATTTCGAGCTGAAGTTCACCCGCAGGCCCGTTGACGTCGGACTGGTGTCGATGCCGCCTGCGCCGCGGTTACGAACCACGAAATACAGCGTCGCGGTACCGCCGGGGGTAACCGGAGCTTTGGTAATCGTGAATGCCGTGGCCGGAGGAATAAAATTACTGGGCGAGTTCACGGCCGCATTGTCATAGGGATACCCGGCCACCGGAATGCACTCGGAAGTCCCGCTGCTGATGTAGATGGCATAGACTTCGTTGTCGGACAATAGCTCGCCGCTGATGGTGACATGAGCGTCCGCCGTGGGCACGGGGAAAGAGGTCTCATAAATGTATTGCCCGCCAAGGTTATTCTCCACCTGCGGGGTGATCCACTGCGAGGCAGTTGCGCTGAAAGTTACCGGGTCTGCCTCCCAACTCGGGTCAGGCGTGTCCACCCAAGCGGGTTCGAAGACCAGTAACAGACAATTCAGGTCACAGGGATTCGGGATAGGAGCCGACGATGGCTCCGTCGGTGACGGGTTGGCGATCTGCCAGTTTCCATCCGTGGTTGTCCCATTGCCGGGAACGATGAGTGATGCGCAGCCGGTCGCGAGACCCGTATTACAAAGGCCGGGGATGGCCGCGGTAGCGAGAGCGCTGGACAGCACCAGCGCGGCGAAGACGTGCAAAAACGTGTTGCACCGGATTCGAGGGAAATACATTTGTTCCTTCCTCTAACGTATTGACATGGATTCGGAGGGTAATGTCACCCCCCGAGATCATCCAAGTAGTGAAAGTAAGGTGGCAATCGTCTCATTTGCCCCGTCTCATTTGCGAGCGTTCCTGCATCTCAAATCTGCGCGCTACTCAGGCAAACGTCCGCGCCATGCACCAGACAAGTATCTGTCTCTTCGTGCTTTTCTAACAGCACCGAGCGCAGCCGCGGAAGAGCCTTGCGTTCAAGTGCCTTCGCCAAAGGTGCTTCCAAGAGCGGATCGCGCATGCTGGAGGATGAATAGATGACAGCGTACGAAATGAACTCCGCGGAAAAGCCGCGCTGGCGAACGATCCTGATCACCGCTCCTTGCCCTCCACGGCCGCCCCGCTTTGTTGGCACCGGGGTGGTCAGCGGCAACACCATGCGTCCATAACCCGGGAGTTGCTCCAGCCATCGAGCCTGCGGGTGGGTAACTCCGGCGTTGATGAAGATGGCGTCGCATACCCCTGGGTCGAATAGCGCCCCATCTCCTTCGTGCACCGTCACATTCGGGTAATCCAGCAGATTCTGTCTTGCGCGCCCCGCCAGATCGGGCTCGATCTCTATGGCCGCTACGCTACCGCTTCCGCCGACCACCTCCGCCAGAATCGCCGTGTAGTACCCCACCCCGCACCCCAAATGAAACACCCGGTCGCCAGGCGCAAGATCCAGAGCATCCATCCAGAGCGCCAGCGCGCTCGGCTGTCCATTGTTGATGCCGCGCTCCCGATCGATCGCTACCGTCACATCGTGATAGAGATCCCGCACGTCGTTGGTTTCCAGTTCGCGGGACCCGGCAAACCAAGGTCCCGGACCCAGAAATTTCTCGCGGGGGACTTTTTCAAACGCGGTGAGCAGCGCGTGGGAGGTAATCGGTGCGGCCGTTCGAACTTCTTCGGCGTACAAGCGGCGGTAGTCCTGAATCGGCATGGAGCGGGCTGCTTCCCTGATTTTAGAGCGTGGCTTTCCCTCCTTGTTTATTGGGGTTTAATTAAGAAGACGGTACGTCTTCCTGTGCAATCGCAACCGCATCCGTGCAATTCAGCACTGGAGTGGAAGTGGTTGAGCCGCCGAGCAGCGCTCGAGCGAACTCGACGCTCAATAATAAAACAGATCGGCATCCGCCTGGAACCGCGGCAGGTAGCGATCGCCGCTCTCATGAAACACTGCCACGGCGGCGTGCATGGCGGCGCGGTATGCGGCGGTCGAAGGCCACCAGTCTCGCGGAGCGGGGTTGACGCCGCAATCGCTCTTGGCATCCATGTCGACTTCCTGAAGCTTGCCGGCGAGATCGAATGCCGCGTTGACGAACCGCTCAGCCTGGTCGGATTTGCCCGAGTATGCCGCGAGCTCCGCCAGTTGCGCGGCCAGGTCGCGCTGCGATTTTGCCGGAAGTTGCAGCAGCATCTGCAGCGCCAGGCTCGCTACATCCGGATTCCCGCCGTTTTGCAGCACGTCAGTCGCAATCTGGAGAATGATCTGTTCTCGCGCGTCGGCATCGTGGATGTATCGCGCGGATTGCAGGGCGCGCATCGGGTTCGTTAGCTCCTGCGCCGCAATACTCCGAAGCTGCCGTTCGTCGTCCTGTTCCTGATACGTTTTCTTATGCGGCTTCTGTTTATTAGGGTCTTCGATCTCCGGATGTTCGCTGAGAAGGCGCTCCGCCCGCGGCGGATCAACCTCGCGAAGGATGGGAAGGATTTGCGTGAGTTCTGTTTTCGTGGCATGCGACCCATCGTCCGCCACCGCATTCGCAGCCATCACCACCAGCGTGCGAGGCATCACCTGCCAGTAGTCGTTCACCAGTGTTGTGAAGCCGGGGAAAGGAAACTGCCGGTAGCAGGTGGCCGCGTAACCGAACACGCCGAGCCGGCGATCGTCCGCCGGCGGGAGCGTACCGATCAGGTTGCTGGCAGCCTGATTGGGAAAAACCCCCGGAGTCGAGACCAGCTTAATCAGTTCCACCGCTTCATCGGGACGGTAGTGCGCCATCAGTTGGGAGTTGATGGCCTGCACCGAGCGGTCCCAGTTATCGCGCGCGAAACGTTGAGCGGGGTTCGGGCGCACCGTGCGAACCAGATCGACCGCGGTTGGAATGTCGATGGGCGCAACCGAACTGACAATCTGAGCCTGCAGCGGAGCGCGGTACGTGGTCTCCATGATCCGCGCGTCCGTAAAAGAGTCCCGGAATTCGGTGAGCGCCATCTTGCGGTTGAACTCCACCGTATTCTCGGCCAGATGCAGCATCAGGTAAGGCTGCACGGCCGCCTGCGCTTTGCCGGCGGCGAGGTGGACGCCGGAGAGAACGCGCCACGCGATCTCCCGCGGAGTTGGTGGCGGCGTCTTGGGCGGCGCGTTGGAACGACTATCCGCCACCAGAGGCAAAATCGATAAGAACATCGAGACAAGACAAACGCGTCGCATGGCGGTTTGCCAGAGATGACGCGCGGACGCCGCTATGCGTGCAGGTTCTCGCGATCAAAAACCGGGCGGGCGCTCCTCATTCACCCCGAACGCGCGCTCCAATGCAATCCCGGCGCGCCCCAGTGTACCTTCGTCGAAGAGCCTCCCGATCAGCGTGACGCCATGCGGCACCCGCCGCGGCGGAGAGAACTTCGGCAGAGGATTCCGTGGATCGGGAGCCCAGTCGCTCCGCGCTTCCGACACCTCGATGAAGCCCGCGCGCAGAGTTAGCGAAGGATGCCCGGTGAAGTTCGTGATGGTCACCATTTCATCGTGCAGCGAAGGGACCAGCAGAAGGTCCACTTCAGAAAACACCCGCGCCATTTCGCTAGCCACCTTGCGGCGAAACCGATCCGCCTGCACGAAATCGACCGCTGACAAAAAGCGCGCCTCGCGAAACTGGTTGGGCCACGCATCGGGCACTTGAACTTTCAACTGATCCAACTGGCCGCTCAGTGTTAGCTCCTCAAAAGCCGCCGCCGCTTCGGCGAACAAAATGAGATCGAGCGAATCATACGGCCAGTCGGGTATGGCGACTGCAACCGGAATCATGCCCACCTTGTGCACTGTTTCCAGCGCCGCGCGGTCCACATCGGTCGCGGGGTCGCTCTTCATCCAGGTCAGGAAATAACCCACCTTGAGACCGGAGACGGATGAGCCGGCGTCGAAGTCGAGCCTGCTCGGCACACTCGCTAAATCTCCCGAATCCGGCCTGGAAATTGCGTTCAGCACCAGAACCGCGTCCTCCACGCCGCGGGTCATCGGCCCCAGCTTATCGAGCGACCAGCACAGAGTCATTGCGCCGGTGCGCGGCACGCGCCCATACGTGGGGCGCAGTCCGGTCACTCCGCAGCGCATGCTCGGCCCGACTATGCTTCCACCCGCTTCGCTTCCGATCGCAAATCCCACCAGGCCCGCCGCCGTTGCCGCGCCGGGGCCCGCACTCGATCCCGAGAAACCCTCCTCCAGCAGCCACGGGTTCCTAGTCTGTCCGGCAAACCAGATATCGTTCAGAGCCAGAGCGCCCATGCTTAGCTTCGTCACCAACACGGCCCCGGCCTCCTCCAGGCGTTTCACCACCACCGCGTCTGTTTGAGGCACGCGATTCCGGAAAGGCTCCGCGCCAAATGTCGTCGCAATTCCGCGCGTATCGAGTAGATCCTTCGCGCCCCACGGAATCCCGTGCAGCGGTCCCCGGTCAGCGCCCCGCTGCGATCTCGCCGTCAGCTTGCCGCGCGGCGGCCAGGGCGTGTTCCCTTGTTAACGTAATGACGCAGCGCAGCTGGGGGTTGGAACGCTCTAACCGCTCCAGATACAAATTTGTGAGCCGCTCGGAAGACAACTGGCGATTTTCAATCCATCGCGAAAGCTGCGTCAGGGGCGCGAAGGCGATATCCGCATCGTTCGCCGGCAGCGGTCCCGGGTCCAGATGGCTTCGCACCATTCTGTTCTGCGCGGGGCGTGGCTCCATCCCTGGAAGCACCGGGTTCCATTGGGAGGCCGGCTCGAGCGCGGCGTCGAGTTCGACCCCGCCGCGGGCCCACGCGCCGTTCGTACAAGAGCCATAGAAGTCCGCCAGCTTTCCGCGGCCATCTCGCGCTGCGGCTGAGTCATCGAGACCTGCACCAGTTTCTCGGCCTCGGCAAAGGTCAGGGGTGTGACCGCAGGTCCCACCACCGGACCGGTATTGAATGCCGGAGGCGCGCCGGGCGGTAAATCCGCCGTCTGCGCCTCACTGAGCCGCGCGCCGGCTGCCGCCGCCAGCCCAAGCGATGTACGCGTGAGAAAGTCCCTGCGCGATTTCATCATGAACGAATTGTAGTCGCATCCTCAAATCAGCTTGATCTCCTGCCTGCCGCTCCCCCGTTCTCCCAGATCGCCCAGCACGCAGAATGGCGTCGCGATGATTCCCCACGCCACCGTTCCCGGCAACACCACCAGGCCCACCGGCGCGAACTCGGAGAATAGCGTTTTCACGCCCAACTTCAATCCGTCATGCATGACGCCGCCAAGTGCGCGAAGCCGGTGCCCTGCGGCACTCTCCATCTCGATGCGCGTCACCGCTGTCCGTGCGATGCGCGTCACCTGGCCGCCCTTCGTCCTCACTCCAAGTCCATCCACATCTACCGAGAAGCAGTAACCCCGCACCGCATCCCCTGTTGCTGTGGTTAACACAAGTTCCCGGCCTTCCGACACCCGGCAGATCTGATGCCAGTTGGCCTCAATTGGTCCGGCAGCGCGCAGGGGAAGCAAAGAGATCAAAGTGACGAAAGCGGCTCCGAGTACGGTTCGTAGTTGAATAGGTCTCATCGTAAGTCCAGAGTAGGTCTGAAGCCGCCGGAAATGCTCGGCGCTTGTGACACTTTTCCAACTGTCACAGACGCCGAAGATCATCCGCCTCTACCCGCAGACAGTAGACTGGAAGCTCCTGATGAACCCTGAAAGACTGCTGAGCGGCCTGTTCCAATACATCGTTTTTCTGTTCTCCACCACGTGCCACGAAGCCGCGCACGCATACGTCGCCTTGAAGGGCGGCGACCCCACAGCCGCGGAAGGCGGCCAGGTCTCGCTGAATCCGCTGCCTCACATTCGCCGCGAACCGTTCGGCATGGTGGTGCTGCCGATTCTGGCGGTAGTGACCACGGGCAACATGATCGGCTGGGCCAGCGCGCCTTACAACCCCGCATGGCAGCGGGCGTTTCCGCGCCGCGCGGCTCTGATGTCCCTGGCTGGGCCCGCCATGAACTTTTTCCTTGTGCTGGTTTCCGGCCTGCTGCTGCGCGTCGGATTCGCCACAGGCCTCCTGGAGCAGCCCGGCGCATGGTTGGCCGTCTCCGAATTCCTCCAGATTTGCTTTGAGTTGAATTTGCTGCTGGGAATTTTCAACATGTTGCCGTTCCCGCCATTCGACGGCTTCGGAGTGTTGGGCCTCGTGACCGGCAACGTCGGAGCACTTGAGAAACTAAGGCTGCAGTTGAGTCAGTTCTCGATCATTGGCCTGCTGATCGGCTGGCAAGCGATCAATTACATCTTCCCGCCCATATACCGTTTGGCTGCCGCGGTCATTGTTGGGGACGCCGCAACCAATTAGCTGACAGCGCTTTGGCTGAAGGCGCTCGAAAGCGTGACCTGGATAATAGTAATCGAGCTGTAGGACTCAGATTCAGACTCAGAACTCGGGGATTGATAGGCCGACAGAATTTTATCCAGCAGTTGGCTCGCCGCGCTCTCGGTCGGGCTTGCAGCGGTGGTGATTGGCGCGGTAGCAGTGCCCGCAGTCGAACTGCTGGCAGTCGCAGTGCTCGCAGTTGGACTGCTCGTAGTCGGACTGCTCGTAGTCGGACTGCTCGAGGCTGTCGGACTGGCGGTCGTAGTCGAACCACTATCGGATTCGGAATCCGCTCCTTGGAAATGATGATGATGGTGATGGCCGCTCGTCGCCGTTTGATTGGGGTTGTTGATATCCGGGAGTTGACCCGTCTGCGCGGCCGTGGAGAAGGCCGTCGAAAGCTTCGTGAGTTCCGTTGCTGCCGCGGTATTGCCATTGGCCTGCGCAGTCTGTGCGGCAGCGGCCAAGTTCGTCGCGATCTGCTGGGTGACCTGCTTATACTGGGCCGGATCGGATTGTTGAAGCTGCTGGAGCGTCTTCATCAATTGGGCGAACGGAGAGAGCTGGCTGGTGTCCGGCGACTGAACAGTTGTCGGCGTTGCGGCGGCGCGGGTAGGATTCGTCGTGCTGGCGGTCGAGTTGGCCGCCTGAAGCGTGTTGCTCAAAATGGAGAGCAGGTAACTGGCGGCGGACGTAGCTGAGGTCGCGTTCATGTGTTCTTATCGGCCTTCGGCAGTATTTTTCTAATAGAGTCAAATGCTGATCAGAGATGCCGTTGAAAACGATATCGAAAGCATCACCGCAATCTACAACCAGGTTCTAACCACCCCCACGGCGATCTATAGCGAAACTCCCGTCAGCGTATCCAACCGGTTAGCCTGGTGGCAGGCCCGTCGCGATCAGGGCTATCCCGTTCTGGTTTGTGTCGAACAGGTCGCGGTCGGCGAGCACACGGTCACCGGGTTTGCCTCCTTCGGCGATTTTCGCGCCTGGCCGGGA
>Ga0182016_10001168_pt1 | contig 32106 bp, 24 predicted proteins | sample 712S2MmetaG_FD_120491 | JGI IMG/M metagenome (GOLD analysis project Ga0182016, IMG submission 120491) | Permafrost microbial communities from Stordalen Mire, Sweden - 712S2M metaG | ecosystem: Environmental > Terrestrial > Soil > Wetlands > Permafrost | place: Sweden: Stordalen | collected...
AGGACGTAGCTGGGGGACTCGCGATCATCGTCCACGTCGGCCTTATAAGCCAGACCGAGGACGAGGATTTTGGCTCCATTGACCGCTTTGCGGCGGGAGTTTAAGGCGGCGCCGACGCGTTGCACCACGTATTCCGGCATGGCGGAGTTGATTTCCCCCGCCAGCTCAATAAAGCGTGTGTTCTGCACATATTCACGCGCCTTCCACGTCAAGTAAAAAGGATCGATGGGGATGCAGTGGCCACCCAGGCCCGGTCCGGGATAAAAAGGCATGAAGCCAAAGGGTTTGGTCTTGGCCGCGTTGATCACGTCCCAGACGTCTATGCCCATGGCGGAATAGACCACCTTCAATTCGTTGACAAGGGCGATGTTCACGCTGCGAAAAATATTCTCCGTCAATTTGGTGGCCTCCGCCACACGGCAGGAACCGACTGGGACGAGGGTTTTAATGGCCCGGCCATAGATCGCCTTGGTTTTTTCGAGGCAGGCCGGAGTATAGCCGCCGATCACTTTGGGAATGACGGCCACCTTGCTGTCCGGATTGCCGGGATCCTCGCGTTCGGGAGAGAACGCCAGATGGAAATCCACGCCCGCCTTCAACCGCGAGCCGGCCTCCAGGACGCGGCGCAAATCCTCATCCGTGGTCCCGGGGTAGGTGGTCGATTCCAGCACGACCAAGAGACCCTTGCGCATATGCGGGGCGATGCTCTTGCCTGTTTCGAGGATGTAGGAAATGTCCGGTTCGCGGTTCTTGTTGAGGGGTGTCGGCACGCAGATAATGACGGCTTCCACTTCCTTCACGCGGGAAAAATCCGTGGAGGCGGAAAACCGCCCGGCTTTGACCGCCTCCGCGATGGTGGAAGATTCAATGTGCTTAATATAACTCTGCCCAGCCATGAGTGACTTGACCTTGGCTTTATCAATGTCTAATCCCAGCACGGTGGTGTCCGAGCGGGCGAATTGAAGGGAGAGGGGAAGACCGACATATCCGAGACCGACGATGGCTATCTTCATGATTTGATATTTCTTACCGCGCGCGTGGGTGTAGCACGGCGCGGGGTTCAGTGCAAGAGAAGTTTGAGGGCGCGCTCACTCGAAGAATTTTTTTGCCAAAAGCTCAATAACGGTAATTGGCCGACACCCCCACCTGCGTGCTGGAATACTTAAAGTTGGCCTGACCGGAGGAGTTGTCGCTCGACGTGTAAAAGACTGAAAGAATGCCCCGGCTGATCACGGCATAAGAGAGGGTCACGCTCACGCTGGTGTAGTTGTTGTTCTCGACCACGGTCAGAGCCCGCAAGGGCGGCGGACCCAAAAAGAATTGAGGCAGGGGCGCCGGCTCGATGCTCGTTAGTGGTTGGGAGGAATAGCTTGCGAGGAGAGAAAGGGAGAATTTAGGCGAGAGCTGCTGCCGAATCAACGCGTTGACGCCCGTGACGACCTCAATCTCATTGGCATAAAAGGACGGGGTGACGCTCCGGCTGGCTGTTAGATTGAGAGACGTGTTGGGCAACGGTCGATAGATGAGCGAAGCGGAGAAAGTGGGGTTGAGCAAAGACGGGGCGGAGGGATGGACAAATTCTGACTCTTCGACTCCCCCACTAAGCGCCAAACTCAGCTTCGCCCCAGGGTTAAAAGTGATTCTGCCCTGAACCATCTCAAAGGGCATGCTGGAGCCGACGCTCAAATCGTCGTAGCCGCCGGTCAATCCCAAGCCAAGCCTCAACTGCGGGATGATCTGGTCGTCGAGCCAAAGCGATCCGGTCCATTCCTCCAGGTTGTCGAATAGATCTGTGAAACGAAAATTCTGGTTGGCCAGAGCTTGGAGAGAGCATTGACCGCTCATTTGATAAGTGGCGCCCAGTACGGTCGCATAGGCTTCCTCCGTAGTTTGCTTACCGGTTTCAACGAGGGGAGTATCCGTGTAAGCGTAGGATTGTGAGAGACGAAAGCTCCAGTCTCCATAGGTAGTATTACCGCTCACTAGGGCGGATTCGGAGAGTGTATTGCGAAAATTCGGATTGGAATAAACCGCGTAGGATGGGTTGTAACTTAACACCCAATGCGTGCCCAAATTGAGCGTCAGCCCAGGAGATATTGTATTAATGAACGTTTTGCCCTGCTCACCGGGTGTGGCTTGGATGCCGTTGCCATAGACCAGCGAATAAAACATGGAAGCGTGGACATCGACCGGACCCCATTTGAGCAAAGGGGGACCAGAAGGGGTGGCGAAGCCTGAAGCGGCCGCAGGCCCCCCGATCACGCTGGTTCCCATTACAGGAGACGCCAGTTGATCGCCACCGCCGGTTCTAGGTCCAAGCAGAGGCGGGGCGGTGGCGGTGGCCAAGGGTTGGTTGGTCAAGCCGGATTCGGTGGACAGTTCGTTGGTCAACTCGGGTGTGTTGGCATAAGGATTGGCCGCCTCCGGCAATGGGATCGGCAACGGCTCTTGGACCACGGAAGGTCTCGTATTGGTTGCGGCCTGGGCTAAGGCTCTGCCAGCCAGGCACAAACAAAGCAAAACCCAGACCACCCTACATGGAGATTTTAACGAAAGGTAACTCATGGCGCTGGGAGCGTATAAAACGGAAAGCGGACAGCGCAAACGAGCAAGCAAGAGGCTCCGCGCAATTCCAGTAGGCGGCGCCATTTGTCATCGCGCAAAAATGACCCTGAACAATTCATCGTGGTTGTGACTGAATAAAGGGCGGCTTTCGGCAGAGCAAGGCTAAATCCAAGATTGTTCAGAGGCCCTGAGGCCTTTACGGTCTCCGCAGTGCTGAACACCATTGAGTTTGACGCGGTCATATTCCGGCCCAGGTTTCGAGCACAAATAGTGGCTTCTTTCATGGATGGGATGAAGGCTTCTTTTCAGATCACATCGGCGAACGATCTTTCCATTTTGCGGAAGTACCAAGCGCCAGCACCGCAAAGCACAAAGGGAAGATTTCATACTGCACCTCATTAGTACGATCTAGGACAATCCCTCGGTTGGATGAAAGCGCGTGCGCATTTTGATTTGTTGGACCGCTTCCAGTTCCGGCCGTTCATACATGTATTTGCCTTTGTCATTCAGTGGGACTCCTCGGAGCAAGCCTTGCTGACGCCAATAGTCGACCAGGAGGGGCTTGCTACCGATAAGTTCGGCAATGCCGCGCGCGTCTAACAGGTCTTTTTCCCGCAATCGTTGCTGGCGGCTTTTAAAGCCTTGGTAGGGGCATAAGCCGCGAATGCGGCGCGCCGAAAACGGGTGATTGACGGAAGAGTGGCAGCCCCGCTCGTTGTTCTCCGCCGCCGGTTGTCCCTCTGTGAACTGGTCAAACAACCGGTCGATCTGGTTGAGCAGATCGGGTTTAGTCAAACGCATTTGCCAGCCGTTGAGCGGCAAGGGCAGATTCAAGCAGCGGGTCGCGCCGCCTTTGAAGCGCACTTGGGCCGTAATATTATCATTGACATGCAGCAGGGTCACATCCTCCAGGAGCAACCGGACCATCCGCTTGCGGTCCTTGGCGGTGGTGGTTGTGGGAGTCTGTTTTTTATGTTCATGACGTGGGGCTCGCTTTTAGGCTTTCGGGTCGTGCCTAGCGTTCTTGGCTTCGAGCAAGGCCAGACTGCTCAAGGCGTAAAAAAGTTGGGCTTGAGGCCATCGAAGATAGGGAAATTTATGTTTTATGCCCGCTTTATACACCCTTGTAATGAAATGCCCGGCAGCGGTTTGGTATTGATCCAAGAGCGTGGCCGCCAGCCGGCGAGCTTCTTCCAACGCTCCAGGAATCTGCGGCCACAGCCAGCAACCAAGGCTAATGGCCTCGGCAAAATCGTACATCTCAAATTGGACTATCTGTGTCCGCGGTCGAATGGCGTACTGCTTTGGCAGGCCAGTGGCATCGTACAATGCGCGCCGGTAGTATTCGTATCCTCTGGCCAGCGCGCTGGAGATCGCGTCGTTCTTCAATCGCCGGTTGATCTTGGCGAGGTTTTTGAGAACGAAGCAGGTATGGAAATGATCGATAAAACACTCGGAGCCATCATCGATCGCGTAAAACCAGGAGCCGTCCTGGTTCTGAGATTGGGTGATAAAGTTGAGATTCCGCTGGGCCGTTTGGCAATAGCTTTCCTGCGCGAAGCGGTACCCCGCCTCACACAAGACCATCGCGCGGTAAGCGCTGGCGTTGACCACTTGGCTAGAGTCGAGCGGCGAATAACTTCCGGCGGCGGCGTTGTCTGAAGTAGGCGTGTCGCGAAGGTCCTTATGCACAAACTCAGCGATGGAGCGGGCAATGGTCAGGAACTTTGCGTCCGCAGTCAGGTCGTATAGTTTGAGAAACGCCTCGAAAACATAGGGCGTGGCGGTAATGAAAGGGATGCCTTTTTTCCAGAGGCCTCGACCATGCTGCCAATCGAAGGGGTATCCCCAACAATGACCGCTGTAGCCTGGAATGCTGATCTTGAGCAGATCGCCGGCCAGCGCTTTGGCTTTTTCCAAGAAAACTCCGTCGCTTTTCAAGTCATAAAGATTAAGAAAAGCGAGCAGTAATTGCGCGTCGGCGGTGGCAAATCGCTGCTTGCTTACCAGCCAGCGCCGCAGAGAGGGGGCGAGGACCTCCAGAAGGAGGAGAGGCGCAACCATTGGTGAGCCAAGCGGGCGGTTGCGATAGTATAGGCGGCGTGAAAAAAGCCCATAGGAGGTTCCCCACATGTCATACGGATCGTAGCTGTCATACCCGTGCGCCTCCAGCCATCCCACGAAGGCCTGGATGGAATTCCACAAGTCTGCGGCGGTGGGCGCGGGCAAAGGTCCGTGGCTGGACCTGGCGCCCGGATCTTTGTCAAACATGACGGAAACGCTCATGTGGTAGTTCGACGGATTATTTTGCGGGAGGTCCTGTCAGAAAGCGCTTACCCGAATAACCGCCGCCCCAGAACAGGGATGGCGGGCGCGATCCGGTCGCGCGCTTCACAGAGGTGCCTGCGAATGATGGGATAGAATTGGGGTTTGGGCGCTGGCACCAAGTTCGCATCGATCTCGTTTGGATCCATGACCTTCACTTCCAGCTCGCTGCCGGGAGGAACTGAAAATGGCTCTCCGTTCTGCACAAAAAATGTCTTGTCGGGTTGACGAGGAGCGCGCAGAAGAACTTGCCAGCCAGTGGCGGGCGAGTACACTTGGCAGTCAAACGCCACCTTGTCCATGTCGGGAGGAACCTGTACTTTGAAGACTCTGGGAAATGGCCTGAGATGCAAAACGCCGTTCTGGCAACGCGTTTGGAAGTTCGCTCGCGCGACCCCGCGCATATCCATCCATCGCACATCGCCCAGGGAATTGATGAAATCGGCCAAATCATCCAGCAAGCCCAATCCTCCAGAGACATCCTGATGGTGCCCGTAAGGAATTATCGGTTGGTCTAAATAAGCGGCTAGCAAAACGGCGTTGCGGCCTAATGGAGTGAAACGAAAGCGAGGGAGGACGGGGAATCCACCGATCATGGTGCAGATGCCGGCGCCGAGAGACTGCGTCCAGCTTTTTTGGCGGTTGTAACGCCGGAGGGAGCCATGTCCAAAACAGCCGGCTTCATAAGCAAGACGGGCCATGACATGGAACACCTCTTCAGTGCAAGCGCTGTGGGGCGCCGCCATGACCCGGGCCACTTGCGCGCCCGTTCTTTTTTCAAGGGCGGCGACGCGCCGCAACCCTTGGGCCAACGAACGAATGGCTACTTCCTCGGAGGGGTACGTAGCAAGTTCGCGGGAGATGTGGTCGTTCCCGTGGATGAGCAGCGAGAGCCGTGATTGGGGTTTGGCGAGGAGGGCCACGGCTTGGCGGCTGTCGTACCACGCATCCAACGGCACGGTGGCGAAAGAGACGTGATAATTGTGGCGCGCGGCGTGGCGGGACAACTCGGTGTAATCAAGCCAACCGTAGCCCGCGGCATGCAGGTTAAGATCGTCAAACATGAAACAGGCCGGTCGGCATGGCTTCTGCCATTGGGCTTCTTCGGTGATGCGCCGCAGGAAATCGACCAAAGGCAACAACCGCGCAAAGTTGACGGCTTGAAAATGGTCAAACAGGATTTGCGAGGCATCGACTGGGGGCAGGGACATCGCCACTGTATCAATGCGCCGGCCGCCCGCTTGGCGCGCGATCCACACCGGGTCTGCGGAAACACTGGCCAGGACAGCGTCGCTTTCTGCCAATCCCAAACGAGATAACACTCCCAAATTGTTCTGTTCTACCTCCCTTCCCCTGAATACCGCGGGAACCAAGCCGGTGCCGCAAAAACTCAATCTCACGGCGCCCTTCTCCTTTTCCGTTGCATTCCGGCTTTGATACAGTAACGAGGGTAACGACGTGCTCTCTATAGCTTGCCGGGCCGCAGGGTCGAACCCTGTCATGATCCAAGCGTCCAAAGCGTCGCTCTTTCTATCATGGCGTTCTTCAAACCGCACTGCAAACGCTTTGCTCAACCAGTCGAACAAAGGCTGGTCCGCCAGGCTGGAATTCAACAGACCTATGGTTTTCACGGAGGATTAACGGATCGGAGCCAAATGCTGGAGGAATTCGGCCATTTTGGCGTGAATTGTCAGTGGGGCGCCGCAGCGCGCGATCGGCCGGGCCGGATTTCCCTGCACAACAGTCATCGGTGGCACGCTGGAAGTTACTACGCTGCCAGCCGTGACAACGGACCCTTGGCCCACTCGCACCCCTGGAAGAATAATGGCGCCTGGCCCCACGAAAGCATCATCCTCAATCCACAAGCCACGGGTTTCGCGAAAGTGAGCGATGAGCGTGGCCCGGATACTGAGAGTAACCCGGTTGCCGATATGAATAAGGTGCGGATAGGACGTTTCCAGCAGCGCTTCGTAGCCAATCCATGCTTCCTCCCCAATCTCGACGCCACGCCAACGGTGCAATTTGACCCGTAAAGTCGTTGCGCCCGGGCCAGTCATCGCCAATCGCTGGAAGAGCCGATTGCGAAAAGCGATCAACATGTTGGTTTCCGCCATAAATCAGAAGCCTGAGTCAGCCAATCGTGAAAAAGGAGCCCGGCTCAGAGTGGGGTTTGAACGAGGCATCCAATTCCGTACGACTGGCTTTTCTCTGTCGTCAACTCATGAGTTCGGTTGCATCTGATGCAGTAACTCGCAAATTCCGCCGACGGTTTTGGATTCGCTGAGATTTTCCGTGGAAAAGCGAACGGCGAATTCCCTTTCCATCTCCATCATCAGGTTAATGTGGCCCAAGGAATCCCACCCCGCCAACGTCTCGAGCGCGGTCTCGGCCGTGATGTTTGTCGTGGCGGTTGGGAAAGTCCGGGTTACTACCCTCCGAACTTTGTCGAGTATTTGGTCATTAGGTTTGTCCATAGTCTTCACTTTGAAATCCGGCTCAGATGGATCCAGCCCGGACACAGTGCATCGCCCTCTGCCGTGGTCCGGCGCCACAACTTTTGGTCGAAAGCGAAGCCGTGCTGGGCCAGATAATCCCTGGCTAATCCATTGCGCTCCGACGGGATGTATTCTGCGGCGATGGATGTCATGCCATTCATGCGCAGGTCCGAGATGATGCCGGCCAGAAATGCTGATTCTATCCCGCGGCCCAAAACGCGGCAACTGACCAGGAAATTGTCCAACCGGGCTGTCGTGGTCGCCGGGTCCATTTGCACAAAAGCCCCGCCACTAATTCCCGAATCTCCAATCCGGTCGCTGGCCAGCACCCCGTACAGCCGCCAATTCTCGTTCTCCAGCATTGTCTGAAGATCGCTCTCGGTGTAACGGCGGGTGGTCAGATTGAATTGATTGGTGCGCTGGCTGAGCTGGGCCAAACGCGGGATCATCTGGCGGTCCGCCCGGGAGACTGCCACCTGAATGTCTAATCCGCGCAAAAAATCCTCCAGCGAGCCGGTACTTTGTTCCAAGACGCGTCTCTCACGATCCTCGACGTACATTTGTCCCCGGCGCCGGTCGTCTTCAGTCGTGCTCAAGGCGTCAAAATAGGGCAGTTGCGCGACAAAAGCCGGATAGTCCGAGGGGTCGGAGGGCATTTGGCGGACGGTGACTTGCGGCGCCAGACGTTGTACTTCCGCGCACTCGAAAGGTGAATCATCAAGAAAGACGAGTGAATCCACACCCAGGTTGAGTTCCTTGGCCAAAGCGAAAAGGTTGGACGCCTTATCCTCCCAATTGATACGCCAGGCAGCGAAATGCCGCGGACGCAACACCATTCCCGGATGTTCCCGGATAGCAGTCATGGCCAATGGTTCATCGTTCTTGCTGCAAATCGCCAGCAAGGTGCCCGTTTCGTAATAATCGAGCAGAATGCGTTGCATGTCCTGAAAGGCTTTGCCTGGGCCATCATCACTCAATTGCAGGCCGTCAAGCCCATCTTCGCCCAGGACGCCACCCCAGAGAGTGTTATCCAAATCCAGGACAATGCATTTTTTCCGCAAACCTGCATAGGCGCTCAACAGGCGACCGTAGAATTCGGCCAGGGCATCCAAAGCCGGGCGGCCAAGCCGCATCTTGGCGATGTAATATAACCGCGGATCGTACAGAGCGGAGGCCGGCAGAGCGCGAAAGGCGTCGCTCAAGCAGACAATATGCGCATTGGGCAAGCCGGCCACGAGCTTGGCCAGCAAGTGATTCGCTTGTGTGGCCATTCGGCGCAGGCTGCCTTCGGATTGCCCCGCCAGGACGGTGTGCCCCTGCGGGGCAAGGGGTAGAAAGTCGTGAATAAAAACCGCCGCGGACGGCACCCGCGCGGAAAGGCAGCGCACCAAGGAAAGAAATTCCTCGATGCGTCGATCCGCCTCCGCCTGGCGTTTCGCCTTGTTCGTCCAGGGAGAAGGCAATTGTTCCAGCAGATCTTCGATCGCCACCGCCAGCATCACTACGTGCGGTTGGGCCGCCACCAGGTCGGAATTGTCGGCCAGTATGACCTGGGCGTATTGGTTAAAAGGGCCGACAAACCATCGACACCCCATGCCGAGAGGTTCCACACGGCGGGTGACCAAACCCGCGAGCGGATCAAGGGTGAACGAACTGAGCAAGGCGCAACTGAGGGATTGGGCGCTCATCTGGATATAATTGCCACCTCTGCCGGGACGCGGAAGAAAATCCGGGCATAAATGTAGGCGATGGCTTCACCGAGCATTTCCCGGACGCCCTCGCTTGAATTCCACCAATGATCGAGGTCAAACTCGCTCTCCCTGGCGGCGATGATACCGACGCGAACCGTTCCTGCAAAGGCCTTTTGGTAAAGCAGCCGCGAACGGCGCGAGTGCGGGCCTGCGGAGACGACGTCAATCCGCCGCAAGGCGATGCCGTTCGTTTCCGACCAGTGTTTGACAGCCAGCGCCGAATAGAAGGTGCGGTCTTTGCGCTCCTCCCAGCAGGGAACCTGCTCGATCAAGGCGCTGGGCAATCCGAGGTGTTGTAGTTTCGAAGCGCCCCACTGGGCAAAGCTCACTTTGGCTTCCGGATTCCACTCGTCCTTGGCAATGCAACCGGTGGTGATGATCTTCGTGTAATGACCTGACCTAAACTGGATCAGCGCTTGCCGGAATTCATCCAGGTCCATCCAACCTTCAACCACAAGGTAATCGCCGCCCACGGGCTGGGTGACGGCCAGGAATGGATATAGAAATTGTCGCACACCAAACCCGGATGTTGCCAGAAGGGCCAAGACTAGGAGCATCCCGCGATAGGACAGCCGCCAAGCCTCCTGGCGTACGAAAAACCCGGCCAACGCATACCGAGGCGGCGGGCGATTCGGAGACGCGCCGGGCTTTTTAATGATCTGTTGTGTCACGCTCAATTGAGGCTAAGGATCTCACTGGCGCGTCCGGCGGGACGGGCGTCTCCAACCAAGCTTCTCCCTCATTGATGGAAAATCTCGAAGCAGTAGTGAGCTTGATTTAGGCTGCTCCAATTGACGCCGTCCGGGGAATAATCAATCACACCCAAACCATCGGGATTGCTGCCCAGCCAATTCAGATAGTTATTCGGATCATAAGTGTCGTCTTCAACCGCCAGCCAATAGGCCTTCCCAGCGGTCAAGGGTGCGGAGAGGCCTGTAAAATTGATCCAGTTGGTGGCGGCGGTAAGCACGCTCATTGAGACGCTTTGGGAAGCACCGCCAGAAACAGGAGCGCTGCCCGGCACGCCGTTGTTATCTGGGTAAATAAAGACGGCCAGATTGCCCATGGGGTTCCCTTGCGCTTCCGCTTCCAGGGCGGCTCCGCACGCGGTGTAGCTAGAACTGGCGGTAAAGCGGCTAGCAATGAACTTGAATGCCGTGTAATCTCCCACATCCAGAAACTGGGGGCCGTTGGGGCCGAGTTGCCATGAGTCCCCAATATTGACGCAGGAACCCAGGGATTGATTGCTTGTCCCGGCAGCCAAGACTGTGGAGGTCCCGGAACTGGCTGGTTGGTTTGTCGCTCCGGTCGAAACAACGTGGAGATTGCTCGGCGCAACCAGCGCCGCCACAGCCAGAAGGGCGGTCGGGGCGGCCGCCCCGCCCATTTCGGCAAGGCGCAAGCGGGCCGGCAGCATATTGGTCATGCCTGGGACATCGGGTCCGATGGGAGGCCAGCGTGTCGCGCCCCAAGTCGTCCACCAGGAAGGCTGAGAGCTCAAATAGAGTGAATTGGGTATAGTGGTGGTGTTGTTTGACGCCCAAATGGTGGATTGGGTGTAGAAATCATAATTTCCACTCACAATCGCGGTGTTTAGCGGATTGAAATCGTAACCGCTGGTGAGATAAACCAAACCATCGTAACCAAAGGCATAAATGGCCATGTCCATGGTATCCCCAGCGTTGGTGGCGAGCATAAAGAAAGAGTTCGGTTTGATAGCCTGCGAACTCAAGGCACTGGAGGGCGTCCCGAGGACGTTTCCAACGATATTGGCATAAGTGCAACCGGCCATGACCTGGACCGCAATACAGTTCGCATACATCCCCGGCTGCCAGCCATGGCTAATATTGCGAAAAATCGTCATATGACTGCACGAGCCATGAATGACATCCAAAGCAATGGACGGAGTTTCGTTTCCTTCCAGCAAATTAAACATGGCGTGGCAAGCATGCACGGCGAGGGATTCGGCATTCCAGCCGGTCTGATAAAAAATGCAATTAGGAATGTAATTGTAAGCGAAGACATTGCCAGCGGCTCCCCAGTCCAGGGTGAGAGCGGCGGCCAGGTTGTTCATGATGTTGTTTTCGGCTAAACACGCGGTGGTGCCGTTGCACATCTCAACACCATAGCTTTGCGAGGCGTAAGACTTGGAGTTGAGCAGGTAAGAATCCCGCAAGGTGCAATGATAACAGTCAAAAAATGTGACATGCGCCAGACCGCCATATTGGGTTTCGACGTTTCTCATCCAGCAATAAGAACAGTAGAAGAATCCGACGATGGAGTTATAGACTCCGCTCGCGTTGGTTGCGTAATAGTCGTTAATATTCAGATCCTCCAAACCGCAGTTGGCCAGGTTCGGCGACGGGAACCAACTAATCTCCGGGCTAAGGGAACTGGTATAGTTACCGAAGGGAGGCAACGCGCTGAGGTTGTTAGTGCCGTACGTCCAATACAAAGGTGTATCAATGGTGATATTGGTGCCGGTGGAGTCAATTCCAGTCAAATGCACAATCTGGGTCATGGCCCGCGTGCCATTCGAGATACTGCAAAAACCGCAATATCCTTCGCTGCCATTGGGGTTGACGAAAGTGCCGTCATTGAGTTGGTCAATCGTCAGCTCATTTCCGACCACAAAACCGACCGAGGCTGGGTTGGCGACGGGAGCGGCCAGGGTCAGAGTGGTCGAGCCCTTGTTGTAGCCACCGGATAATTGGGCAAACTGCTGAACCCCCGTCCATCTGGAAGCGGCAGGTTGAAAGGTAAAGACCGGGTTAAGAACATTCGTCGTCGGCGTAATAATCGTCTGAGATGGTCCGGCGCCGCGAATGACCACGCTGTGCTGGATCACGAAAGTGGAGCTGACGACGTAGTTGCCCGCTGGCAGATAAACAATCTGTCCCGGCGGGCAGGAAGCAAAGATGGCGGTCAGAACGGCGGTGTCATCGGTCACCCCGTCGCCTTTGGCTCCGGCAGACATGGCATTGGTATAAATGGGCCAGCTGGCGCTGGGGACGACGCAGCCCGCGGTTGACCAGTCAATGATCCTGCCGGACGGGATGATCTGCGCAAAGGCGGCTGGTAGAAAGAGAATCGAGATGATGAACGCCAGAAACGCGGTCCGATGGTTTCCTGCCAGCGGGGCCAAACGCTCCCGCGAATAATTTTTACAGACGAAATCTCTCACAAAAATAAGAGTAAAGCAAGTCTCTTGCCGAGTCCAGACAGTTAAGAGGCGATCGCCACCTTTCGATGGAATTTTTCGCTCAACCACTTTGGGCACAGTAGCGCCCACACGTCCAAGAGAGGGCTAAAGGTTGCGGTAAACGGAAACAGCCAAAGTGTGCCGAGGTAAAACGACAAAAAAAGGACACTGCCCAAGATCAGTCGCCAAAGAGCGCTCATGGAGAGCCAAAATCCAGCCAGGGGCGCGAAATAGTGGAATGGGAACCAACTCAGCAACCCGGCTATCAAAGCTGAGAAAAAAAACATCCAAGTGGCCGCCAGGATCGCGGAAAAATGCAAGCCAATGGGCCGTCCAGCGTAGGAAAGTCCCGGCCCAATTAAAATGAGGTAAGAGCAACTCGAGGCGGCGGCTACTCCCATTGGCCCAAACGAGAGCCCGATCAGGGTACATAAGCAAGCTACCGCCATCTCGATGACGCCCCAGCGGAACCAGCGGTCAGGCCGGCCCAGCGAGAGGTGAAGCCACGCCATCGTTGAATACACCAGAATAACGCCAATTCCCGGAGCGAACCAAGTAAAAATCTGTTGCGCCTCATCCCATTTGGGCCCGAGAAGAACCCGGATCAACTCACGGCTGAAAACAGTCATGTCGCCCGCCAGGCCCATGCCGATAAAGGCAATGACGGCGGCGGATTTGAGATAATATCGGCGGAATTTCTCCGGCTCACCGCGCAATGGCGCGAGGGAGGCCAGGGCAATGTTGGTCAGAGGCGCGGGAATCATCCCGATGGGCAGAAAGAACAAGTCGTAGGCGCGCTTGTAGTGCCCCAGCGAACTTGACCCGCAAAAGCGGCCAACGAGAACTTTGTCCAGGTTCCGTCCCAAATAATTGGTGATAAAGTAGCCGAAGGTGTGGATGGCAAACTGAATCATGGGGCGGACCCCGGAATGGCGGGCCGGAAGACTAGGCCGCCAGCTGCAATAAAGCCAGGCCCCCAGAGCCGTCACCACGGGCAGGAAGAGAAACCCCAAAATAAGCGCCCAATAGCCCCATCCCATCCAGGCCGCCGCAATGGCGACAACCGTGCTGACAGCCTTGGCGACAAGAGAGTTGGCGTTGAGAACGCTAAAGGCCAGGTTCCGCTTCAGCAAAGCGAGATGGAGCATTCCCAGAGCGTTCAGCATGATCGAACAAGCCAGCAGGATGGAAATCTTCTTGAGTTCCGGTTCGTGATAAAACCAAGCGAGAGGAACAGCCGCTAGCGCAAAGCCAGCCGTCAGCATGAAAGCGATGGCGAGGTTTAGCCAAAAGAGGGCGGAAAGTTGCTCATGGGTAATGGATGGGCGCTGAATGATGGCTTCGGTAAACCCATTGAGACCAACGTTGCCAAGAAGGAGTGTAAAGGTCGTCACGATCGTGACCAATCCGACATCCCGGGGCGTGAGCAAGCGCGCCAGCACCATGGTGCTGGCTAATTGCATTACGAGACTCGCAACCTGGGAAAGGATCGTGGTCGCGCTGCCCCGAACCGCCTTCTTTTTTGAGCCCGCGTTGGCCTCCACCAAGCCTAAGTAACGCTCTGGCGGGACGGTGCCCAATCCGCCGTGCCGCCAAAGGGAATCCGCCCATGAAAAAGCGCGAGACTTGACGCCGGATGATTTCATTCGACCCCAGGCGCTGGCGAGGGTGGGGTGGTCGTCACGAACATTTGGCAGAAGTTGAAAAGGCCGCGAGTTTTTCTTTTTCCCCGCTGCCGTTTCTGTCCAGTAAAAACAGCAACTTATACCACGATCTGACGCAGAAGCCCTTGCTCTGATTGTAGTACAAAAAAGATCGCTTGGCCGCGTCGTTTCCAAATGCCCGTTGAATCCAGGCGTACTTCCAACTTAGGCGTGGAATATGCAATTGCCCGCCGAGAGTGGCCGCTAGCTGCTGTGACTCTTCCACGATCCGGGGCATTTCAGGATAGAAAAAGGGCAGCCACGTTTGCAGATAATTCAGGCAAGCGGCCCGAGTCCTCGCGCTTTCCTCCAAGGAAAGAAGATAGCCGATTTGCAGCCGCATGCCAAGAAATTGGGCTTCCTTTTTCCTTTGCGAGCGGCCGATGTAGGCGAGGCTGCCCGCAGACCGGCGATAGAAGACTTTGGCCTCAGGCACAAAGCCGACGCGGTCGCACTTGAGGATGACCCGACTGAAATACTCCCCATCATCGTCTCCGAGGAGACGAGTGTCCCAAGGCCCGGCCGCTTCTGTCAGTTCACGGCTCACTAACCATGCGCCCGTCTGCATGAAGACATTCTGCTCCCATTTCCGCGTCATCCACTCGGCCGGAGTGAGATCACACCAAAGAGCTGTGGGGCGAAATCTGGCCTCCTGCGCCCGGTAATAAAAATAACCCCATGCGGACGAGACGAGCGCCCGCCTGCTGCCGTAGCGACGCAAGAGGGCCATTTGCCGGGCAATTTTGTCAGGCCCCAGCAAGTCATCGGCGTCCAGCCATTGTATATAATCCCCCTGGCACAGCGAATAGGCCTTGTTTCTTGCGGCGGCGGCGCCTTGGTTGGACTGACTGACCACAGACACCTCTTTGTTGGCAAACAGACGGGCCACGGCGAGGGTTTGGTCCTTGGAACCATCGTCCACGATAATGATTTCCTTCCTGGGCCACGATTGCCCCAGCGCAGACTCAATTGTCTCCGCAAGGCATTTTTGCGCGTTAAAGGCGGGTATGAGGATAGATATCAATGGTTCCACGGCGCAGTGTCAGATACTTGAGGGGATCATTCGCTTTTGGAATACACGGCATCGGCCCAGAGCGGACGACCTCGCAAATAGGGTGCGGATACTCCGTAGAGCTGAAAACCTCTGGCCGAAAGAAAACCGTGAACATCGTCAAAACTCGCCGCCCCTTCGTAATGAGGAGTGTAGTTTATCTCCACCAGAACGGCTTTGGTCCGCTGCAGGGTGGCTACCGCTCCCCGCAAAGCGGATAGCTCAAACCCTTGGACATCCAACTTGAAGATCCCTATTGAAGTGGTGGGGGGAACGACGTCGTCGATGCGTACCAGGGGAACTTTTAGCCTTGCGTGTGTCGCGCAAGCCCCTGGACGATAGCACCCGGCAATTGCAGGCAGAGGGCTGAGGACACTGCTCATGGTGCTTTCGCCGGCGAAATGCATTTCGATTTCACCCGCAACTTCACCCGCAGCCGCTTTGATCAACCGATGGCTGCGGTGGCTGGAGAGCACAGAGGCCAACGCGGAATGGCAAGGTGGAAGAGGCTCGATCGCAATGACTTGTTGTGGAGAAGCGAGCTTCAAGACTGCGGCAGCAAACCCGCCGACATTGGCTCCCACATCCACCAATGCCCAATCGTGCGGCGCCTGGCGCAATTCAGGCGGCCACAACTCGAAGTTGCAAGCTTCCAACGCCTCCACCAACTCCGAAGAAGAATAACGCGAGGATCGGATTCCAAGACCCTCCAAACGGAGACGGCGTCGGTGGAGTTCGATCAAGCCGAACGGGGCAAAAAAACGCAACGCACTTTTTAAAGTAATCATGAGTTGGGAAGATCTGAAAACGCCGCCCCCGGTGGGTCCCCCTCCTCGGCGGAAAGCTGCTCCGACATTTCAGAGGGCTGTTGCTGAGAAACCATGGCGGGATACTCGGCCACTGCCAGCAGGAGGGCGAACCAGATGAGACCCATTCGATTGAAAGCCGCCTCCGACAAATTATAGAGCATTCCAATAATGACGAGCACCAGACGCATCGCCACCGCATGGTTTCCGTTCATAAAACTGTCTCGCATCTTTCTGGCGGAGGAAAGAAGGACGGCTAAAAGCAAACCGACACCAATTAGACCGTTGTTCAGGTAGGTTTCCAAGTATCCATTATGAGCTTCATTTAATCGAAACTCATACAGGCGCCAGAATTTGTCCACTCTTTCACCAAGCCAGAAGCTGTAAAATCCGGTCCCTATGAGAGGATTGGTATGTTCCTCCAAAACGAGTTTCCAGATATCCGTTCTGCCAGTGAGCGTGGGGTCCCGGTTCAGGAGTTTGAACAAAACGCCCGAGATACTGGGAAAGACCCGAGAGAAGGTAAAAAAGCCCGCGACAACAATCATGTAAGTACCCAGGTGCTGCATCCGGCTTTGCAGAATGGGACGCCGCAAGCCCCAAAGAAGGCTGGCGCCGATGACGAAGCAGAGAAGGGAAGTCATGCTGTTTGCCCGGTAGCTAATCCAGGCCATCATCCCCAGCGTAAGGTAGAGCGGAAAAAGGACCAGTGGCGTTCCGGCAGGGTCCTCGCGCTGGCGCTCCCGCCTGTCCAGCAGGGTTAACCATAAGAACAAGCCGCAGACGAGCAACGCGCAGCCCAGTTCATTTTTACTGCTGGCCACACCGGTAACGTTCAGCGTGCCGGAGGGGCTGTACGCTCTCCCTATTTCCGGGATATATTTGATAAACAAGACCGAGAGGGGCGTAAACACATAAGCGATGAGGACAAACACCGACCGCGCCGCCGCCAGCGGGTCTTTCTCGCTGATAATAACCATGACGATGACCAGGTTCCCCATGTCCTTCACGCAACGTTTGAAGGAAACGCCCGGATAAATGGACCAGAGCGAACTGATGGCGAAATAGCCGTAAAGCAGAAAGAGCACCTTGTTGGCGGAAATGGCTTGCGACCAGCGGAAGCCCCGCCCCGCCAGCACCAATAAACCGGCCACAATTAGCGACAGGTACACTAACCGGTCGAGCGGGCTGCCTTCGACGTAGTCATCCACCTTATTGACAATGAGGCCGCCGCCCACCCAGAGCGAAATAGGTCTTGAGCCCAGAATTGCCACCCAGATGAGCGCAATCCAGAGGCCGGGGGAGAAGTCCGCGCGGCTTTCATGATCTTTAGCCAGAAGCAAGATGATCAAACCGAAAAAGAGGACGGTGGCCAGAGCTGGAGGCATAAATCACCTGGCTGGCAGATTTGAATACACGTTGGCTGTCAGCGCAGCCACCTTGTCCCAGGAACACCGCTCGCGGGCGAAAACCCGGATAGCCTCCCTTCTGACGTCCAATTGCCGGTACAGATCACTGGCAAAGTATTTTTCAATGGCGCGGGCCAGATCAACCACGTCCTTTGGTTTGCAAATAAACCCGGTTTCTCCTTCCCGGATTTCTTCCTTGAAAGATCCGACATCCGCCGCGACCACTGGCAGGCCAAAGCTGTAACCCAAAAACAAGATGCCGCTTTGAAATATCTCCGTGTAGGGCAGAAGCAGGGCGTCCGCCGCCTTGAAAAAGATCTCGATCTCTTCATCCGCGATAAACTTCGTCCGCTCGATAATCTGCGGGCGCACCCCAGCCTGCGCGATTGCTTCCTGAACCTCGGCCCAATACTCCGGACAGCCTTTGATGCGGCCTGCAATCACCAGCCGATATTCTTTCCCTTTGGCCGGCAGTTCAGCTAGGGCGCGGACGGCATATTCCACGCCTTTGTAAGCTGTCACGCGGCCAAAGAGGAGCAGCACCCGGTCAGATGGACTGAATCCCAGGCGCGCTTTTGCTTCGGCGGATGTCAAGGAGGTGTCGGGAACCGCATTGTTGATCCCGTAGGGTATCACCGTCACCTTGCCCGGGGGCACGCGAAAATCGTCGCTTAACTGTTGCTTCATCTTTTGCGTATGCACGAAGATGCCGTCGGCCAAACGATATTGGATTCGCAGGGTCAGGCGATTGAGAAAGCCGTCCTTGTTATCTCTTTGTCCGGCGTTGACGTTGTGGGCGGTGAAGACGATTTTTTTGCCAAGCAGACGGTAGTAAAGCATCAGCACCGTTCTGTCGAAGAGTTGAAACTTGGGATTCCAGAGCACATGGAAAACCTTGGGGGTGGCCCGAGCTGCGTAGGCCATCAGCCTGGCGTAGGCAGTCAAATAAACCCAAAATCTCTGCGGCGCGCGCGGCTTGGGACCAGGACCGCCGTGCAGATTCAAATAACGGAGGCTCGGATGGCCGTGCAATTTCGGGCTGTCCGTTTCATCGCTCCCGATAAAGTCCAGGCACAATCCCTGTTGCACGAGCGCCATAGCCAGGCCACAGGCGTAATGAGGATCGGTCCCGCCTGTCAGGAGTGCCAGGGCGGGACTGGATTGGGACGCCGCCGCTCTGGTCTTCTCGCCTCCTGAGTCCGGTGCGCTTGCGCCTGGGAGAAGGCTTAGTTTTTCCGCTTCACTCCTTGGGGGTGTGTGACGTGAGTCAAATTGGGCAATGAGAACACTATTTGACATTGAGGATGGTCGGTACGCTCTCCTGGAAATGGGGCTAAGAAGGGCGGACGGTGGCGCCTCTCCAATACACTTCGATGCTCTTTTCCTTGCATTCCTCAAAGACCCGCAAAAAACTCGACGGCTCAAGCCACTCCGCCAAAGCCAATCCCTCCTGGCAGTCGGCGGAGTAATTGAAGCACCCTCTCTCCTCCAGGCGCCGCAGTTGCTCGATGCATTCGATTCCCTCCGGCCGAAACTCCGGAAGATTGACCTCGAAAGAGAGCAAAGGCACGGGATGTTGCAATCCGCGCAGGACATGAGGTTCATAACCTTCCACGTCAATTTTGATAAAGGCGGGCAAACCATAAGCCTCCACTAACTTATCGAGGGTGGTCGTTTCGACCGTTTTCTTATCGCGATAATCGAAAGCCGTGCCGAACCGGTTCTTATCCGTGCGCAGAGTATCAACCCACTTTCGGCTCAAAGTGTTCAGCGCCGAACCGGGAGCATCAATCCAAATGGTTTCGACCATGCATTTGTCGCTCGCCGCTTTCCCAACCACGATAATCGGCTTTTTCACCCACCGGCCCCAGAGGAATTTTTTCTTCAAAATGGACTGATTGACTTCATCCGGTTCAACGGCCACGACTTTCGCCCCCATTCTCAAGAAGACGTCACTCTTTTGGCCGTCATTGGCCCCAATGTCGAAAATAAGATCACCCTTTTGAAAAGCCGGGAGCAATCCGCGGTAGAAGGCGATCTCGCTGTCCCTATGCTCGATCCTGGGTCTCTGCAGCAAATTACAGTACAGATCAAAGATCGCCGAGGCTTGCACCCGGTGGTAAATGCCCAGTTGCCGTAGAAAACGCTGGAGATAGGGTTTGAAGGGGTTTTTCATAGATGACGAATTCCGTTCAGCCGCGGATGCCTACAGCGAGTTGGCAGCCGAAACAGTCTTTCGGATCCTCAGGACTGTTCAAGCAACTTTCTCTGGGTGAGTTCCAAGGTCAGCAATTTCGACAACTCAGTGGTGTAATTGCTCCAGCCGCTGGTATGGCCATGAACGATCTTCTTCAAGCCGGCCCGGCTAAGGTAAGGTCTTCCAAGCGCCCGTTCGTCCAGGAGAATTTCCTTTAGATACGAGGACAATTCATCGCGGAAATAAACGCGGAAATGGTGGAATTTGTGCCGGCCAAGGTAAAGTCTCTCCAGGCGAAGCGGGGCGAACAGGTGGTCGAGTCTCGAGAGCCATTGCGGCATGCCGTAGTCATAAGCATATTCCGCTTTGAAAGTGAATTGCTGAAAAAGGTGCCGCGCATAAGCCAGCCCGCCGCCTTCCAAAACCAAAGCCCGGTCCGTTCCCACGCTCCGCAACGCGGGCTTGCCTTCGGCGATGAGGCGCAGGGCATTGTCCAAACACTGGCTTTCCGGCGCGGCCTGGTACGCCAGGGCTACAAGATCATTGTCAAAATAAGGAGTGCGCAAAGTGAGTTGCGAACGTTCCACCGTAAAACGGGTGGTGTTCTGCCAGGCGGCCTGTTTAAAGGCGATAAACGAAAGGCGCCGCCCTTGAATTTCGCTGTCATACGTTCGCGCTGCCTGTTGGACGACCGCGACCAGTTCCGGAGCCAAAACCTCCGAGCAAGGCTGGCCAGGCTTGAAGGTGACCAGGTTCCGCAGTATTTCCCCGCCATAAACCCCGTTCAAGCGCACCGGCGCGATTTTTCGCGCCGCTCTTTGGATGTAAAGATCAACGGCGCCAGTCACGTCCATGGCCCCATCGCTGAGATAAACCGTTTTTTCTGCCAGGGCCGGGAATTGTGCCAGGAATTCGGCTCCCACCGGGATGGTTTGATGCGGTTGGCCGCAGAGGCCGGCGATTCGCCGTGAGAGGATTAGATCCGAGCAGTCACGATAGCGACCGCCAAAGGTATAACACGGCAGCGTCCCTTCCGCTAGCGGTGCCCAAGCGAGAATCAGCCGACTGTCTACCCCGCCGGTCAACGACAGTGCCAATTTCGCTCTGCCGCCAAAATAGCGGGGCAGGATGCGCAGCCAAGTCTCTTTTAAACGGGCGTAGAAATCCTCCGGGCCGAGTTGCTGCTGGTTCTCCCAAAGCTCGGGGCGAAAATACACACCCCGGCGCGGCGTCTGGCCCTGGTCAAATGTCAGGACGGAAGCTCCCGGCAAGGCCGAAATTCCGCGGAAAAGACTGCGATTCTGCAGGACGCAGCCGCAGGCCAGAAACTCGCCCATGCTCCGCCGATCCAGCGCCCGCAGGGCGGGCAACACCTTGAGCAGCGACTTGGGCTCCGAGGCGAAGTAAAAGCGGCCTTCATGCTCATGATGGTACAGGCGGTTGACACCGTAGCGATCATTGAACAGGAGGATTCTTTGCTCCCGAAAATCAACCACCAAGCCGCTGAACCAGCCATTGATTCTCTCAAGAAATCTAGATCCCTGCTCCTCGTAAAGATGGACCAGATAGCTCGCAGTTTCCCGGTCGAACTTGTGCCCTTTGGCCTTGAGTTGATCGAGGTCGGCGCCGTCCGCAAAGTCCTCGCCCGAGAAGATGAGGCAGACGTCGCGCTGCTCATTCCACACCGGCATGGCCGCGTCGAAACCACCTGAAGGGCCAGCCCATCCCGCGTATAGCCCCAGCGGCTCATGCACATAAGTGCCGGAAACATAAAACGATTCATGGACCATGACCTGGATCATTTGGTCCAATTCTGCCGCAACCTCCCGGGCGGCCCCTCTTCCAATTACTCCAGCAATTCCAGGCATGAGATTTCTTTGAGGCCCTTGTTGGGGCCGGATTGAGAGCTAAAATTCACTGCTCTTTTTATTAAGGATCTTGTTAAATCCAACGGCGACCGCATACGGGGGGACATCCACCGTGATCACGGCATTGGCGCCAATAACGGCCCATTCTCCAACAACGACTGGCCCCAAGACTTTTGCCCCGGGGCCAAGATAGGCGCCTTCCTTGATGACGGGATAGCCATCCTTCTTGCCCTGGAGGCCATACGGTCTCCGGCAGCCGAGATTGACTTGTTGCATAAGGACAACGTCGTCGAACAACTGGCTCTCTTTGCCGACGACGATGCCGTAGGGGTGAGGCAGAAAAAGACGATTCGGAATGGGACACGGGAACTCACAATTCAAAAGCAACCCCACCAACTTTCCCAGAGCGTACCTATGGTGCCGGAGACAATGAAGATAGAAAGCGGCGATTTTGGGATTTCCAAGGCATGGGTTTTTTGGGTGTGTGAGGCTCGGCATGTGGGAGTTCTGGCGGTCGGCAGTCCTCTCTAAAAAATGGAGCCGGCGGGAGGAATTAAACACTCCATCTGCTGATTACAGATCAGCCGCTCTGACGTTGAGCTACACCGGCATCGGGTAAAACTATTATTTGAACCTCGCAATCTGTCCAGATTATTCGCCGAAGAGCCACGCGCGCTCAATCGCAGCCTGCGGGCGCCTCCTGGGCGGTGCCGGTCACCGCTCCCGGTGCCGCCCTGCGGCGTGGCATCTGGCGCAGCGTCCAACCGCGCGCATTGAGCAGGAATCGAATGACGCTGGGCGGAAGATTGCCGAGCAAACCGCGGTGAATTCGCAACGCGATGGCCACCCTTCCCTTCCAGGAAAGCGGGACATAATACTTCGGAAACTCCATCTTCTCGAAGCCCGTCCGGCGCTTAAACTCGGTCAAGGGATCATCCGTTTTGTTGCCGTAAATATATTTGCCATAGATTAAGTAGGCCATCTTCCGTTCGGCACAGGCTTCCACCGCCTTGGCGAGCAAAAGATAAATGGGTCGTTTATCGCGGTGCTCAGATTTGGCCACTACTTGCATCAGGCACCCCGCGTTGTCCACGAACGTCAGTTTGATAAACCCGACCAATTCCTCTCCAAAATAAGCGCCAATAAAACAGCTCGTGTCCAGATACGTCCCGTTTTCCATTTTGACCGCTTCAAAGCTCTTTCCGTAGTGCCAAAATCTGCCCGTTTGCCGCATTTCGTCGGCGTTATATACTCCCATGATGCCTCGAACCAGCGCGTCATCAAAGCCCACTTCCCGTGCCACCACACCGCGCTTTTCCGCCCGGCGCGTGTTTTTTCTCGTCTCCTGTATGACCCGCTTCTCCCACCAGTCGGCGTAGCTGGCGGTCGGCGTGGCGGCGACATTGTCCCATTCGTAATGGAACGGAAACTTTGGTTTCGGGTCGTCAAATGCCTGTGAAAAGGAGAAAATGTCCGAATTCACTAGGCGTGTTTTCTGCAATTCCCCGATGAAAACCTGCGGATCGTCCAGGATCTGGCCGTTTTTCCAATTCTCGTCGTGGATTTCCGCTAACTTAAGCCACTGGCCGGTCTGCATCACCGTGCGGTTCCCAATAAAGGTTGCCGGAAAGGTGAAGTTCTTTCCTTTGATCCTGGCTTCAATCGTATTTTCCGCGTTATCGCCCGTTTTCATAGGCTGCCTCCATGGGCCACATGACCGGCGCGTCGGGTCAACGCGAGTGTGCGTGAACTGGTCATGGGCGGGAAGGGATCAAAGAAGCGCATAGGACCTTGTCTCCAAGGAGCGGGTTGCGGACAAAAAGTCGTCACTCATTAGCCAGCGGTATTCCTCCCCTTCGACAGGATGGGTTTCCACTTCGACCTCGGCCTCGCTGGCCAACTGGCAGATCTGGGGCAGACGATGGTCGCGCAAAGCTTCTTGCAACGAAAACAGAAAACCGGTGAGCCGGTGGCGGCAGGCCAGGCGGCGGTCCACCCAATGTCGGTAAGTCCGGTTCAGCAAACTTTTCTGCCCGGGCGCGAATGAGAAGTTTCTGCGTACTTTCGTGCCTGCCGGCAGGATATTGTCCAGGACAAGATTGGTGCAAAGATGTTTGTGGTGATGGCCATCGATATGGGACGGCGCGCTCCCATACAAACGGACGAACTCATCCCATTGGGCCTGGAAAACATCCCGAAATTGCTGGCGTAAACCCAGATGGTAGAAAAGCATGGCGTAACGGCTTGAGGTCATGAATCGCACGATCTGCTTTTGGGAGGCGACACTCGCGCTGGAAAGAAGCCGCCCATTGTAAAGTTGAGTCAAATTCAGATGGAGCCCGGCATCCAGCTGCTGTTCTCGAGCCAGATCTGCGGCCCGCTCCGAATCCTCCATAAACACCATTGCGCTGGCGGATGTAATTCTGCCCTGCTTGTGGCAAGCCAAGGCCGCATCGGTCTCCGGTCGCGAGCGCCCCAAATCGTCAGCATTAAGGATCATCATAGATCTGTTTGCCGCCGGCCAGCGCCTTTCTTGTTGAGGCCGACCTGGGTTTCGCCTGCAGTTTTCAATAAGGGTGGTCCGGCAAGCGGATCGGCCGCCCCCGGCGCAAGGCCCATCGCGCGCCGCACGATCACGCGCAATCGGTTCATTTGATCTTTCTGTCGAAAAGCGACCATCTCCTTTTCGAGATACCTTGGCCTCCGCAGGAGCAGGGGCCATAGATAGCCGACTGACATGTATAGACCGCCCAACAAAAAGGGTGGCTTGACCATCCGGGCGGTCGCGCGACAACTTTCCCACAAGGGATGCGCCCCAAGGAAATAGTCCATTCGGCCCTCATAGTAGCGTTGAGCGAGCCTGCCCCGAGTCGCCGATCCCATATCCCGGTGGTGCAGGATCGTTTTTTCCAGGAAAGTCTGGGTTTGCCATCCGCTCATGCGGACGGCCAGGCAGGCGGTTAAATCAATCCCGCCCGATTTGAGAAGCCGATACCCGCCAATGGCCTCGAAGCACTCCCGGCGGAAGAGTTGGCACGCGCCTGAAACGTGCTCAACGCTGGCAAAGCGGTAATCGTAGGTCCTGTTGTCCTCCACAAACGGCGTCCCAGCCAGCCCTAGGCGCGGGTTGCTCTCGAACTTGCGCATCAGAAACTCAAAGTATTCTTTGTCCGGAATGCTGATGTCCGCATCGAGGTTCCCGATCACGTCGAAAGTCAGATTCTTGAACGTGGCGTAGCCGGTGTTGAAAGCGCGCGCTTTGCCGCCAAATGAGCGCTCTTTCCGCTCCGGCAGGCGCACCAGCTCGATCCAGGGATTGGCAGGCAGGTATTTTTTGACAATTTCATCAGTGGCGTCAGTCGAGCCGTCACTGATGACCAGCCATTTGACAGGCTTGAGGGTCTGGCCAATGACCGATTGCACGGTCTGCTCAATGAAGGCGGCCTCGTTGCGGGCCGGCGTGATCAAAGCGTAGCGAACGGTCGATTCAGACATAAGCGGGGACCGGATTGTTAAGCATTGATAACAGCCTGAATGATTCGCCCAGCCGTTTTTCCATCCCATAAGGGAGGGATGGTTCCCTGGCGGGACTGGTCGTCCAGAACGCGCTGAAGGTCGTCGCGCAGGAGCTGGAGATTGGTCAAACGATTGCTGCCGAGGGTGACAGTCACAGGACGTTCGGTGTTTGGCCGCAAGGTCAGGCAGGGAGTATGAAAATAGGTGGATTCCTCTTGCAAGCCGCCGGAGTCGGTCAGGACAAAACGAGCGTTTTGTGTCAGATGAATTGAGTCGTGATACCCAATGGGTTCAAGGATGTGGAACGCGCCGTTGTCCGTCGGCAAGATGCCAAATTGGGCCAGCATTTTGCGCGTGCGCGGGTGCATCGGAAAGACAACGGGCAGACGCATAGTCAGTTGGTTCAAATGAGACATGATCGCGCTAAGTGTCTCCTTTTGATCGACATTGGACGGTCGATGCAGCGTCACGTACGCAAAAGATTTGCTCAACAAACCAAGGTTTTTCAAAATCGGGCTCTTTTCCGCCTGGCTGATATTGGCGACCAAGGCGTCAATCATGACATTTCCCACCAATTGGATTTTGGCCGCCGGCACCCCTTCCCGCTTGAGGTTCTCGTCCGCGTCACTCGAGGGCGTGAGGAGGAGATCAGCCAAGACATCCGTGACCAGACGGTTGACTTCTTCGGGCATGGTTCGGTCGAAACTGCGCAAGCCCGCTTCGACGTGCGCGACCTTGATCCCCATTTTGGCGCAAACCAAAGTGCAGGCCATGGTGGAATTCACATCCCCGACGACCAGAACCCAATCGGGTGTCTGTTCAAGGCACACTTGCTCAAACTTGAGCATGATGCAGGCCGTTTGCGCGGCGTGCGAACCCGACCCGGCTTCCAAATTAATGTCAGGCGGCGCTATGCCCAGCTCCTTGAAGAAAACATGGGACATTTTCTCATCGTAATGCTGCCCCGTATGCACCAGACGCCAATTCAGGTGAACCCCGTCCTTTCCCCTGTTGGCGTTGTAGGCCTCGGCGGCTTTAATGACCGGGGCCACTTTCATAAAATTCGGGCGCGCGCCAGCGACGATTAGAAGTTTAAGCTCTGCTTTCAAATAGAGGAGAAAGGGAAAAGGGATGGAGCGGTGCGGTTGCTGCACCAGGCCACGACGTCTGTGATGTGATCGACGACCGTCGTGAGCGTGACTCGCGAGGTCGTGGTGAAAGGCTGGGTGTGCGAGCGTCTGACAAAAGCAATTCTATCCACGTCTTCGATGGTTTCCAACAAGCGCAAGCGCCCTTCTTTTTCCAACTGCCGGTCCACCGCGCCGATCTTGCCGCGAAAGATGCTATAAACCGGCACCCCCAGGGCGGCGGCCTCCCGATTCATCGTGCCACCGCCACTAATCACCAGGTCCGCATGCCAGATGAGGTTCAAGCCATCCACGGCGGACGCCGGAATAATGGTCCGTCCGCGCTCAAACCAAGACGGAAAGTCCGTTTGCAATTGATCTCCTTGCCGCTTGTTGCGTGGCACAAGGATAATTCTGACCTCGGCCACCGCAAGGGCGCGCTTCATGAAATGCGCCAGCAGCGGCTCCGCATCCGGGTTGTGATAGTGGGCTTCGGTGGCCGGCGGGCGGACGACGGCGATGATGTGCTTAGAGTCAAGATGAAATACATCCAAAAACCCGGCCTCCGGTTGAAAATTCGGCACGTAGATGTCTTCCTTGATCCCCGGATACTTCTTGATCCGCCCCGCCGGGCAGGACAGGGCCGAGTCGGGAATAATCTCCGGCGCCATTTCCCAGGTGGGGCGCATAAACGGCGGATAGGCGGCAAATTCGTAATCCGCCATCAGCAGCGTCGGAATGTTTAGCAAATTACAAATAATGATTTGGGCGCGGGAGCCATGGGAAAGGGCCAAATCTGGTTTGCAGCGCCAGATAAAGGGGGCCAGTTGCGCCGCCCGTAGAAAAAGGCCGATGACCTTGCGCAGCTTGTTTTTCCCGGAATGGCGGCCAATTTTACGGCAGGCCAAGCCTTTTTGCGCGGCCAATTCGCATACTTGAAAGGCGTTTCGGGCGGTGAGCACGACCTCATAGCCGCGTTTCTCTAATTCCGCCACGATGGGAATGAACAAGGGCACATGCGGCGTATTGTCCAAATCAATCCAGACTTTCTTTCCCAGGGCCGGCCGGTGAGCAATCGCGGCGGGCGCGCGACGGGCGGCGACGAACCTGGCCACTTCTTTGGGAAGCGCCGGCCAATAAGTATCGCCGTATTGTTCACGGGCGTGTCGCAGCAGGGCTTCATAATGCTCCACTGGAAAGGTGTGCGAGCTGGGCTTTTCCCCGCGGAACTGCAAGTAATCCGGGTGAACAATGACCAGGACCATGCCGCCATGGCGGGCCACCCAGTCAAACTTTCGCAGCCAAATCTCCGGTTTTTTCTCGCCGAAGAGCAGATAGAGGGTGTAATCCTGCGGAAGGGTATAGGGCAATTCGGCGTAGCCACGACCGTTGGCACCTTCCTTCCAGAAAGGAAAGATGGTATTGACACAATCCGGTTGCGGCTCAAACGGGTCCGTGTCAAAAGTGGATGCATCGTACTCGATGTCCAGGTCATGGAACCAGTCGAGATCGTGAAACATGAAACCGGAACGGTAGCCGGCGGCGGACCATTCTTTGACATAGCGGTTGATTTTCACGGAACTCTCGACAAAGTTCTTCCGTCGCTGGTGCAGTTTGCCATTATGATGAAGATCATGCACCCCAACTTCAAAACCGTTGCCTGTCAATTCGTCGCGGAGTTCCTTCGCCACTCGATATTCGCCTTCGGGAATGAAATTAAAACAGGACCGAAAGCCCATCCGCATCTCCAACTCCATCAGTTTGCGGCATTTGTCCAACCCGCCCTGACCCTCGACATCATGGCTCAGGACAAAGGCAAATTTTTTGCCCCCTGGCCACCCACTCCAGCCGGGTGGGGGCTTTTCGGATCCGGGCAAAATTGGCCAAACATCTCCCACTTCTCGCCGTTTGCGCACGGCAAACCAGCGACGCACAGCCCGGCGCACGCCCACCGGCACATGTGGTTTGACCCCGTAGTAGAGGTTGCGCGTTAGTTTGGGGGAGACTTGGTTCATGCGATGATTACACTGCCAAAACGCCATCGATGATCAAGTCCTGCTCTTGCTCCGCTAAAAAGGGATGCATTGGCAGGCTGAGCACCTCGCGCGAGGCTTTTTCCGCCGCTGGAAAGTCCCCCCAATTGTAGCCGAGTTTGGCGAAGACAGGTTGCTCGTGCAAGCATTTGGGATAGTACACGGCGGTAGGAATTCCCTTGGCTTTCAATTGCCCGGCCACCCGGTCGCGCTCGGGAAGGCGGACGGTGTACTGGGCATAGACGTGGGTGTTGCCGGGGGCCACCGCAGGCACGACACAATGCCCGCCTAGGGCGCTCGAATAACGCCGCCCGATTTGAGCGCGGGCCTGGAGTTCATCCTCCAAATGGGGCAATTTGGCCAGCAAAACAGCCGCTTGGACCGTGTCAAAGCGCCCATTGGTGCCGAGCAACGGGTGATGGTGGCGCCGCAGGCCTCCGTGCGTGCTGATCGCTCTCATCTTCTCGGCCAGGTTGTCGTCCTTGGTAAAAAGCGCCCCGCCTTCCCCATAGCAGCCCAAGGGTTTGGCCGGAAAGAAGCTGGTGCTGCCAATGGTGGTGACGCCGCAACTGCGTCGCCCGCGCTGGGTGGCGCCAAAACTCTGCGCGCCGTCCTCGATCACCGCCAGACCTTTTTCGGCCGCCAGGGCATTGAGGTGGTCATAGTCCGGCATCTGCCCAAAGAGGCTGACGGGCAGAATGGCTTTGGTCCTGGGGGTGAGCGCGGCCTGGAGCAGATCCAGGTTTATATTATATGTGACAGGATCAACATCCACAAACACCGGGCGCGCTCCCACCAGGGCGACCGCTTCGGCGGTGCTGATCCAGGTAAAAGGCACGGTGATGACCTCGTCGCCCGGGCCGATTTCCAGGGCCCGCAGGGCGATTTCCAGGCTGGCGGTGCCGCTGGCCACCGTTAAACAATGTTTGACGCCCACATATTCGGCCAGGCTTTTCTCCAATTCCCCCACTTCGGGTCCGAGGACATACTGGCTATGGGCCAGCACGCGGGCAATCCGCTGGTCGATATCGGCCCGGTAGCGCCGATATTGTTCCTTCAGGTCAATAAACTCCATGAAAAGGAAAGGTCCCACTGCCCGGCGCCAGCCCGGGCCTGGAACGGCTTCAGAAATCTTCCTGCAAACGCCGCGGCAAATAATCCCGGCTTTTGTTCAAGACCACGCCCACATTGGTCTTGGCTTCCGTCAGGGTTTTAATCGCCTGTTTGGCCGCCTCCTGGTCGGTCTTTTCCGATTCCACCACGAGCAAGACCATGTCCATAAAGCGAGCCAATCGCGGGGTGATGCTGATCTGGCTGATGGGGGGCATGTCAAAAATAATGTAATCGTAATCGCTCGCCCGCATCTTGGGGACCAAATGACTGAACCGCTTGGGCATGACCCGGGGCAGTTTGTCCGAGCCCTCGGCATCTTGCGCCACGAAGAGATTACCCATGCCCATCGGGTCGCCACGCTTGCCGTTTTCAAAGACCTCCTCCAGGGGGCAAGTAAGTTTGCCTTTGTAAAAATGATGGGCTTCGCCATCGCGCACATTCATATCCACCAATAAAACGTTACCTTCCCCCGTTTCTGAAAGTGAGGAAGCCAATCCGGCCGCCGTGGTCGTCACCCCGGCGTTGGCGCCGCAACTGGTCACGGCGACCAATTTCGGCTTGTGCGTAAGGTTGATCATTTCAAAGTAAGTCATGAGACGATCCCGCAGAGTCTCGAAAAACGGACGCAAGGCATGTTCCTCATCCCAGGGCGCGATGTCTCCATTGGATGGCGTGGCGATCAACGGTTGCACCGCGAGGTGCGGCGCCTGGCCCGCGCCCGGAACGCCCGGGGGCGGCAGTTCACGCTTTTTGCTTTGTTTGAGCGGTGGGCGTTTGCCGTTGTTTTTCAATTTTGGCAAGGTAATAAAGTAAGGCACATTGAGTTTGGCCCGGACCTCGGAGGCGCGCTTCAAGGTTTGGTCCAGATAGAGTTCCAGGAGGAATGGTAAGGCCAAAGCGAGCGCGAAACCGCCCAACAACGTAATATTGGCCGCTTTAGTTACCTTCTTCATGTCACGCAAAGGCTGAGTGGGCAATTCTACAATACTAATACTGGAATTGCCGGCCACCTCCTGGGTGGCTTTGGCCTGCTGCAGGCAGTCCTGGTAATAGGCCAACTCTTTCTGGTAGCGTTCCTCTTTGCGTTGCAGTTCCACGATGGCTCCCTCGGCGCCGCTGATCACCTGGGAGCGAGACCGCTCACGAGCCAATTGGTTGGTTATCGTTTGCAACCGGCCTTCCAAAGCATGGGCTTTGATCACGGCCTCGGCCAAGGCTGTTCTGGGGTCATTGACTAATGCGCCGGAGGATGAGGGGGGGGCAATAATGGTTTTCACAGCCAATAGACCGGGGTACTGCTCTTCCTGTTTTTTGATCAGGGCTTCCTTCTCCAGGATATTGTTATGGATAGGCACGACCGTGCTGGCTGTTTCGCTGAAGTTCTGATCCAGCAGTTCCGCTTCCTTTTTACGCAGACCCGCGAGCAGATTGTTATTCCGACGATACTCTGTGACCACCTCGTCCGGAACCGGCGGCGAACTCTTCGCGGCTGAAGGTGCGTTGGTGGCCGAGGGTGAGGTTGAACTGACCAGCATGGCTTGCCGGTCTTTAATCACACTCTGTTCAGAGGCCAATTCAGCTTGTGATTCGCGCCACTCCTTCTCCAGATCGGCCAAAGCAGCGCTGTTGGCATTTACGCTCCCTTCTAAGGTGCTGATGCTCGCATTGCTCTTGGCCTCGCGCAGGCTCCTTTCCGTTTCGCTCAGTTTCAAATTGAGGTCATCGATGTTCCGTTGCAAGAATTCGTGTTGATCGGGTTCGTGAATTTCCTTGTGACGCAGTCGGTACTTATCAATCAACGTGGAGAGGGCAAACTGGGGAACTTCCCGGGAGGAATGGTCGAAGGAAAGAGTTATGATATCCGTGTCGTGAGCCACCGCGGTAGCCAACTGATGCTTGAAAAGCTCCGCGGCCTCCAGTTGCTCGGCCGCAGCTTTGGCCTTGTCCGAAGCGGAGTGTCCTAACAGTTTGGGGACGCCGACCACATCCACCACTTGAGTAATAATATCCTGGCTGGTGAGAATTCTTAACTCTGAGTTGATGATGTTGGCTTCTTGATTTCCCATGCTGACGTATTGCACATCAGCCGCCTCGTGGCTTTGGCCGATCGGGTGTGAAGTGGCCACCCATTTGATGAGGATTTCGGCATTGGATTCGTAGGGCACCGGCCAGGCATAGCGGATGCTCAACGAGGCTCCCACCGCCAGCGCGGCCAAGGACAAAATCAGCCACTTGTGACGGAAGAGAATGTAATAAACGTCCCGCACGGTAATCCCGGGGGATGACGGCGGCGGAGAAAGGGGTTGTTTTGGATTCATATTATGGCTCGTGTCACAGGCGCCGTTCAGGAAAGATGAGGATAAAGGATTGCGCCAGCCAGACGCAAAATGGGTCTCGGCAAGGTGGCGAAGACCAAATTGAACCACCCTTCGACCCGATCCACATCCGAGAGGAACTGTTTCGCGGTAAAATCGTATTTTCCATATTGGACCTTTTCTTCGGTCGCGCCCAAGCCCAGTTTGAAGCGCCGCAACCCATCCTGAGACAGAGAAGTTCTGCCGAGGTTCAATGAATGCAGCCCCCGTTCCGTGCAATGCTGGATTGCCGACCACATCATGAGGTTGTTCGGCCGCATAAGCTGAACCCCGTAATCGGAAGCCCCGAATTTGTAAAAAGCCGCGCGCCCCTGCCAAAAAAACACCCCGGCGGCCAAGGGCTTCGTGTTCTTGCGGACGATGGCGACAACGCCTTGACTGGTTTCGAGAAGATGCCGCTGGATGTTCTGAAAAAACCGCCAAGGTTGCGGCGGCAGACCATGACGGCGCCGGGTCCCGCCATGCAGGTTGTAAAAGATGCGCATCGCGTCCATCCCGCTTTCAAACGTGACCCGCAACCCGCTCTCTTCGGCGCGACGCGCTCCACGCCGAAATGAAGCGTCCAGGTTC
>Ga0182016_10001169_pt1 | contig 32098 bp, 24 predicted proteins | sample 712S2MmetaG_FD_120491 | JGI IMG/M metagenome (GOLD analysis project Ga0182016, IMG submission 120491) | Permafrost microbial communities from Stordalen Mire, Sweden - 712S2M metaG | ecosystem: Environmental > Terrestrial > Soil > Wetlands > Permafrost | place: Sweden: Stordalen | collected...
AGATCTTGATTGAATTGGTGGGCCGTGTACCCACCGAACTCAGCGCCTAAGGGTCTGATTTTAGTAAACTTTTCTCACAGGAGAATTAGAAATGCCCCCACGGATAACCCCTAAAAAGGGTGGCTGTAGTTGGACGTCCCTGGATCAAATCTGCGTCTGCGAAACCATCGATCAGGCCTCTTGCCAACTTAGAAATTATCTCGATCGGAGCTTCGAATGGCATTTACATTGTCGCGGTGTCACTCATTGATACATTGATATCGTTGCTCATCCCGGAAGTGTTACCGGTGAAGTGGCGTGCGACGCTGATGGTCTCTGTAATCCTAGTTGAGTGATCTCCAAAAGATTCCGGCCTGGAAAAACTGGTATCGGGGTGGGATTCTAACGACCGTCGGGTTATGAGGCACATGCCGGGGTATTGGGGGCATATAAAATCAGTCACTTACAGCGCTTGCCCGCCCCTTACCCCGGCTATTCACGGCACAGTTACGGCACACCCAATTTGTCCTGGACACGATCCGGGCACACGGGGAAATGCCGCCGCGCCTGTGATCCTCGCCGAGACGGCACATTTCAGCTCGCGGCCGCAATATGCATCGTCTACCACGGATTACCGTCTGGTGACGTCCCGAACATCAGCGACCAATTGAAGTTCGGCGATGTGACGTGGTGGTGAGGGTGAGCCTTGAATTTGTTGCCGCCCATGACGTGTGTACCGCCGGCGTTGATCCCGTAAGTGTAGCCGTACGCCTTCGTCGTCGTGCCGTCGGTCCTCAATGCGTAAATCATGCCGAGCGTAGTCACCTCAGGTCCTGGCAACGGGTTCTGGCACGAGCTGCCGACGAAGCCGACTATGCCTGGTATCGACTGCAGGTTGGCCGGCAGCGCCGTGTAGTTTCCCGACACCATTGAGCTGGCGTCGTTTAAGGCGTTCGGGATGCCAACGCCCGTCGGAAACCAGTTTATCGATTTGCTCATTTTCGCAATTTTTACCACGGCCGCCAGTTCCGGCACTGAGCGCCGTAGTTTAGTCGTAGTAGAAGCCTAGCGCTCCGATTGGTGGACCGTGGGCGATTCAGACTGTCCCTCCGGTCCCAACCCGGATAAAGCTTAAGTGATTTCCACTTTACGTGGACCGCAAAGGGAAGTCCGTAAGGAGTTTCCGGGAAGTTTCGGGAGATACTTCACCGGCCGTGCCGTCCTCCGGGCAAGCGCCAGGATTCTACACCCGCCTCGGCGAGCTCGCCGAAGGATTGACGGCCGCACCGTCGTGACGCGATTCTGGCAACTCCTACAACGGAGATATAACGCATGCATCAACTCGAACCGCCGAACCCAATTGCCGCCTTTCTCGCCGATGTCTGGATCGACGCCGCGAGGCATTACGGTAACCCAATGACCTACGAGCAGGAACAGCTTGCGCGGCAAGAGTGCGCTCGCTTCTCAGAGAATCAGGGTCTATAGGTTCATCGGCCTCCGAATTTGGGCGCTCGTTCGCCATCAATCGGCGAAAGGCGTCAGTCGAAATTGGGGAGTGATCTCTTCATCCAGCACTCGCCGAGCCCAGTTACGGCGATTCTCATCTTTAAAAGTAGTCACGGCTTTGAACGCGATATCTAGCCGCGCCAGGAATGGCACCGACTTGCTCTCGTTTGCGTCCGAAACGAGATAGGAGGCCAACTCACGATCACGCAAAATACCCTGGATCAGGGCGAGCGTGATCGGCTCGATAACTCCGTCCTTGTGACAGGCGATGGACCCATGCTCCGGATGATGGTGCGTATGAATGCCGTCAAGTCCGAAGCGCGATGGGAGTCGCAGCACGATGGGGCACTTGGCCACCGTGGCAAGAATTCCCGGTTCGAGCCAACCCACTATCTTGTCGTGGTCGACCAATGCCGCGAGTCGCATGGCTCCCACGTAGGAGAGAATCATCCAGGGCATGATGTCGGCGATGAGGGGGTTCTCCGCGGCATCAGGGTCGTCGTCCAACGTCTGCCGAACGCCGTGGGGGCCAATCATCACTAGTTTGCCGTCGGAATCAACTTCGATGTCGACCGTTTTGCCCTCCGACAGAGCGAGGCGCATACGAGTTCCTGGCTTGAAGGTCTCGAGTCGGGGGGGGCGCTCAAGAAGCGCCGTCACAAGTTGAGCCGGAATGTGGCCGACTTTGCTAGCAACGATCGCTTGCGCGCCGATGACATCCCCTAACGGCAGCCCCTGGCAGATCCTCGTGAAGTTATCTGCTATTTTTTGGGGGTCATCCAGTCCTTTGGCAATGGTGGAACCGAGTTGCCGCGATAGCTCTGCAGCAGCCAATTCCGGCATCTGCGCCGTGACCACGCGTTCGCCCTCTGATAACAACACCGACTTAAATTCACCACGACTGAACGCATCTGTGAGTTCGTTTTCCGACAAGTGCAATAGCAGAGTCTCGCGACGACAAACGAATCCGTGAGTTAGATGTACCAAGCTCAGTGTGACATTGCGCTTGTCGATGTCCTGCAAGACGGCTCGCGCGAAAGCAGCGTGTCGCGCGCGGAGGTCGTCATCGTCGCGCAACCGCTGATTTGCGAATTCCATCAACTGCAAGCCCGGCAGACTCGGAATTGCGGCTGAGACAGATGGATCGAGGTATGTTTCATCGTCTGCTGCGTCAGCGGCGATTGCGCGAAGAACCCAGGGGTTGCGGTATTCGTCGCATAGCTGCGCTCCGTTCATGAATTCGATACGTACGTTGTGAAGCACGGACAGTGCAGCGTCGAACTCTCGATCGTCGAGTGGTTGGATCTCGCCGACGCTCGCCACTCGTCCAATGCGGGTCAATTGTCGTTTCTTGTGTGTCAACTCGTGCACGGCGCCGAGATCGCACGTCAAAACAATCCGGACACCCAGACCAAATGCGTTCGAAGAGAGGCTATCGAGTTCTGCGGCCATCGTCTCGGGGTCGCAGTCGTCGATCGCGACGATGAGTCTAAAATCACCTTGTTTGGACATCCGCAGCAGCCAGTTCCGAGCATCCTCTGGTGACACGTGCCAATCGAGATCTCGGGAGAGTGCATCAGCGAGTGAACGCAGGACCCCGTGACGGACGGATGATCCTTCGATGAACAATACCTCTGTCTTTTCAGAGCCCGCATAATGCTTCCAAAGCTCCCGTAAGACATTGCTCTTTCCAGCGAGCGGCGCGCCTGAGAGTATAATTATTCGTCTGCCGCGGTCGAGTTCCTCTGCTATCCACGTCGTTGCCGTACGGGGAAACGATAGAGACGTCGCGAATGGGCGCAACCTATCGCCCCAATCGCCCGTCAGTTCGGCTATCGTGGCCTCCGACACGCCGTTGATAATCGATCGAGCGGCGCCCGATGTCGGGCCAAGGAGAGTGGCAATCGCATCTTGCTGATCGTCCACGGCTAACTGGGCACTAGTCTTAAGAAGGGCCTCGACGCTCTGTCCTTGGGAGTTCGAGGGTTGCCACGGCGTGTTGTCGTACGTACGATAGATACGGGTTTCCGAACCGTTGCTCACGACAAACAAAGGCGCCATGGGGTTCAGCAGTCGCGCATAGGACAGGCCCTGCGCTCGATCGTCATCGCGCAGTTCGGTCCCCGGCCGTTTGAGTTCGAGCACGGCTATCGGGTTATTATCTTGGATGAGCAGGATATCCAGTCGGCCACTCGCAGAGGCCCCAGCCTTCCCGTCTATTTCGACCTGCCTGCCGCCGAGGCGTACTGAAAAGCGCAGCTGGTGCCTGACAGCTCCCGGACCCAAGAAAGGGAGTTCCGATTTCAGGATGGCAGCGATGCGGGCCTCGAGGTCGGCCTCCGTCAATTTTTCAAACGATGCCACGTCAGATGTCCCCCAACCGTGCGACAACTTTAGGCCGGTGAATTCTACCGCGCCGGGCTGCAACGAACGTGCTCCTGCTCATGTCGAGGCCGGGGGGCGGGTCTTCGCTACTCGATCAACGATGTCCGGGTGTTGGCCAGCACCCGACGATTGATACGCGGCGATGGCGGCTTCCTTGGCGTCGTTCAGCGTCTGCAGCTCGATCGCCAGCTTCTCGGTGACGGACGGGCCGGAGAGTGTGATGATGCTGATAATGAGAAAGCCGTAGTCGAGGCAAGCGCAGAGGCCGCGGGTCGGCTCGTGATGATCGGCGCTGTAAAGGCTCGTGTGGCTGACAGCGGTCATTCCATCCGAGCGGTCGTCGTCGACAGCAATATGCCCGAAGACCCCCTTAGGGTTGGGATGCGCACCGTAGTCGATCGCTCCTTCGTAGGCCTCCTTCGCAAGCCTATGGATATCAGGGGATCTGCCTCTCACCGCTGCAATCGCCTTGTCGAAGGTGAAGGCCTTGCGGCAGGCTCTCTTATCGGCCTCGCTCCGGTGCCGATTGCTCCAGATCTCAGACAACGCGGGCTGCTGCTCGAGCAGGAGCCCATAGCTTGCGGATTCCAGGGCCGTCCGCATCAAGGGGAAGATCGCAGCTGGATGGCCACTCAAGGCCATTCGAGCGCCGGCGAGAAAGAGTTGATAGGCATTGAGATAAAGCAAGAGAGCGAAAGTTTGTGGCGGCGACGCGTGTCGCCAAAGGTCATGCCGAAAATAGTCGTCGTACTGAAGCAGGACCGCGACGAAGGGGCTTTTTGAGGCCTGCAGTTCCTGCAGGCACTCGTCGGCCATCGCCATGTATTCACGGAGGCCGTCGCCCATGTCGACCCTCCCTTCGTCCTTTTTCACTTGCTTGCTTTGACCCAAATTACCTGCGAGCGTGGAGCACGATAGGGCTGGCTTGTTGTCAGCCCTATCACAAGCAGAAACGAACTCCGTTTCATTTCGACTCCCTGTAACAAAGTCTTTTACGAGTCTACCTTAAAAGGATTTGCGCTATATCTCCGGCATAGTCAAGCCTCAGAGGTAGAGCAGCCCGCTAAAAGACCGAACAGATCGCCTATGGGTACCATAAATACATCCGCCTGGGAGGCAGCCTCGCCGCCATCTCCGACTATGGCATTTATTGAGAGAATTTCTCCGCAGCTCGTCATGATTACGCCCTTTATGCGGGTACATAGTGTATCTCGCCAGCCGGCGGCACGGGAGCGCGCTCCTGGGGCTACCCTTCGTTCTGGTGCACAATGAATCTGGCACGCTCGTACAGTTCATCAAATGTGATAATCTCGGGAAGAAATGTGTTTCGTCGCAATAACTCGAATGACCGAAACTTCTCCGTATTCACGCCATGCTCGCCTACCAGCGATTCCAGGTTACCGACCACCAAGAAAGCCTTCGGCGCGTAGTTGAACGCTTCCTCACCAGTAGGATCGCCTTCAGAATCACTCAGCGAGAGCTTACCCCGAAGCGAGTCCATAGCGGACGCAACACTACCCTGCACCTGCGCTATAGCACCAGACAACTCGCTGTGAGCAGCCCAACATCCTGCGCGGTATGCGCTGGCTGCTAGTAGCGGCGTCGTATGAGTCTTGATCTCAACGAAACACAGGCTTGAGATGACGCCTCTTGTCTTCATTAGGGCATCAACGCGCTTTCCCCGTGCTGCTACGGAGTGTCCTTGAACAACCTGTTCGAGCTTCTTATCGTCTAGCCTGGATTTCCACGGCGCGCTGATCGGCTAAGCGGAACGCGCCCGCGTCGCCGCGAGCGGACTGCGGCACCCTTATTTTTGTTGGTTTCTCCTTCGTGATTGCCAAGTCGAACCGGCCTGGCGGGTCGTTTTTCATCTATTGGCTTAGGAACTATGGTGTCTCGTAAACGCCAGTGGGCATTTACTTATTGTCCGTCGGGTTGGATTTCGAGATTCCGGCAGATGTGGTGATGGCAACGTTATACGGCAGTTTTTGCACTTATGCGCTGACACTACAGGTTGATTCCGCCGCTGGCTCTTGACACAACGGGTGGTAGTAGTAAAGTGCAAAGGTGGCTATGGGAAAACCGAAAGACCTAAGTCAGTGCCGGCACTTCTTTGTTACCCCGGCCTCGGCCAAACAGCGCCAATATGAGGCGCTGCGCGCCTTCTTCGTCGAGGGACGCCCCTCCCGCGACGTCGCCCGCGCCTTCGGTTACAGCACCGGCTCGTTCCAGGTCCTCTGCCATCATTTTCGGCGCGAGACCGATCCGGTCTTCTTTGTCTCCCCGCGACCGGGGCCACGGGATCAGCCGAAGAAGTCCGCCGCGCGCGACCTGATCGTCGAGCTGCGCAAGCGCAACTACTCGGTCTACGAGATCAGCGAGTCTCTGAAGGAGCGCCATCTCTCCTTAAGCCCGACCGCGGTGCGCGAGGTGCTCAAGGTCGAGGGATTCGCGCCTCTGCCCCGGCGCGCCGACGAGGAACGTCCCGATCGACCGCGCGCCACGGTCGAGGCGGTGGCCGATGTGCGCCGCTTCGCCCCCATCCAGCAGGAGTTTCAGACCCGCTGTGGCGGCCTATTCTTGTTCGTGCCGTATCTGGTGCGATTGTCGCTGGAGAAGCTCGCCACGACTGCGCGTCTGCGGGGTACCAAGATGATTCCGGCGCCCCATGCGCTGCGCGCCTCGCTCGCTCTGAAGCTCTGGTCTATCGAGCGCAAGAGTCACGTCATGGCATTGGTCGCCGACCAGGGACTCGCCCTGTTCGCGGGCCTGAACGCGTTTCCGAAGAAGAGCTACCTGTCGGAGTATTCCTCTCACATCACCCATACGCAGAACACCGCCCTGTTGGCCGCCTACCAACACCAGATCGCCGGCGATGAGCTGCTGCCGGGCCGCTCCTTCAACCTCGATTTTCACTCTGTTCCGTACTACGGCGAGCACCCCGTCATCGAGCGCCATTACGTATCCATGCGATCGCGCCGGCAATCGAGCATCCTGACCTTTTTGGCACAGGACGCCGACGGGCATGCCTTCTGCTACGCCAACGCCGATCTACGCAAGGGCGAGGAGGCCGAGGAGATCTTCCGATTTATCTCTTTCTGGGAGAAGACCCACGGCGAGCGGCCACGGCACTTGGTCTTCGACTCCCAGCTCACCACGTATGCCAATCTCGCGCGTCTCGAGAAGATGGACATCACCTTCATGACCCTGCGTCGCCGCTCTGCAGCCTTGCTCAAGGAAGTCATGCTGTTGCCGCGTTCTGCCTGGCGCACCATCGAGCTCGACGTCCCGGCGCGCAAGTATCGTACGCCCCGCGTGTTTGAACAGACCATCACGCTCGCCGGCGCGAGCTTTCGCCAACTGTTCATCCAGGACCTCGGGCACGAGGAGCCAACGATCCTGTTGACCAACGACCGCAAGAGCTCACCCACAAAGTTGATTACCCGCTACGCGCAGCGCATGCTGATCGAGAATGCGCTCTCCGACGCGGTGCGCTTCTTCCACATGGATGCACTGTCTTCTGCCGTCGGCCTAAAAGTGGACTTCGACATGTCGCTGCTCGTCATCGCCAGCGGCCTGTATCGACTGCTCGCCAAAACCATGCGCGGCTACGCCGACGCCCAGGCTCGAATGATCTTTCGCGATCTCATCGACACGCCAGCCACCGTGGTCACCACGGACAATCAGGTGCAGGTCCGCTTCCATCGTCGTGCTCACCTGCCGATCGTGTTAGCCTCCGGATTGATGAACAAGCCGGTCACCGTCCCATGGTGGAACGACATGCAGCTCGTCCTGACCGCGTGACGCGCAAAACAGGGCTTCGGCTTAGCTTAATAAGCCGACGTGGAAATCCAGGCTAGGGAATCCAAGTAGAGATAGCTCAACCCGTATCCGAAAATCCACGGGTTCTTTTCAAAGAACTGTTGCCACAGCTTCTCTGCGGTGCAGTCCTTGCGCCGCTTTAGGTCGTTGAAATACGCTGGGTCTTCGAGCAACAGACGGAATACATCAAGTTGCTTCTTGCGATATCCAATTGCGACCACGTCCCTTTTCGTTAAGGACAGTCGGACCACCTCAGCAAACAGCTCCTCGTTCTCTTCGACGAGGCTTCTCGCTTGCAGATTCGATAACCGTACGCGGCGCAACTCGGTATCGGTGATGTTGACCGAGGCTTTGCTTGTCAAAGTGACTAGCTGAATGTTGATTAGAAACTCCAACAACTTCTCGATCTCATCTCCGACAAACGAGAAGCTCGCGTTGTGCGGCCTTTCGGTGGCAATGGAGAAGCCTTGTATGTTCAGCGACCTTATGTGGCGATCGTCTTCGTAGAACACGGCCTTGATGTGGGACTTGCTGTTGTTCCTGTGGCGCAAGACCAATTCATCCTTGATTTTGGCGAATGCGTAAGTCGTCGGTGCATCGATCACCTTCGATGCGATCCGCACCGTGCGATCCTTCTGCCCGAATGCCGGAAGACTCGGACTGATATAGGTCTTACCCGGGCTCGGGTTTTCGTAGGTGTCCAATTTCATTGTGCCCCCTTGAGCACCATCGTACGGCCCCTCCCAATGCAGCCGCCGCGCGGAGCGCGATTCGACGACACGATTCCCACTCAATAATCTCCTGGCGTCTTAACTCATTGGCGGATAAAGAATCCTTCGGCTGCGATCACTGAAGGTCCGTCTGAAGGTACGCTTAAAATCGCCGCTTGAGGGCGATAGATGGCGAGTGACGTCGTATACGATTTCAACACGATCATAAATCGCACTTGCCCTTTGATGTACGGCATACCTTACTCCCGAATGTTGGACGCGGAAACAACTCGATACTAAATCCTCACATGTAGAAGGCGTACCTCGCCTGTGGCCTCTCCGACTCTTCCAGGTATTTCAATATCTCCCCAACCTTTCTCGCCGAGCCGAGCGTCACTGGATACTTCCCGTCGAACTGAGTGTTATTCCAGTTCATCTTTGTCAGCCCAAGCAGCTCTCGCGCTATTTGTTGAGGCGATTCATCCGACCGCTCTATTTGCAATTCGATGGGTTGGGGAACATATAGACCGGGATAGGTCTGATACCAGGGCACTGAGCCGCGTGAATACAACACATGGTGTTTGGCATCAATCGACATCAAGGTCCCACGGTACGGCGGATAATTTCCGTTGCGATACAGCCGAAGCCTGGAGTCCGACACTCGAAGGAAATCGGTCGTATTCACATGCGCTGCATCCGCCGCGCGCACGAATCCATCGATCTCTTCCGCACGAAATCGCGAAGACTTGTGCAGAACCAAGCGGGCCGGGTAGTTCCCCATCGCTGAGTGGTATTCCTGCAGTGCAGCCGACAGTAGGTCAAATGCTTGCTGATCGGTCATGAACGGCCGAAGATCATCTTTATCCAAATCGACCGGCGTGCCTCTCAAGATCAGTCCATTTCCGAGCTCGTCAAAAATCTGTGCAAGGCTTGTGCTCAGCGTCCGAAGGTCGCGACTGCGATAAAACGCGATTCCCACCGCACACAACGACCCCCGCGAGGAGTCGCTGACCAACTTCCACGGCACGGTGGGTCCGGACTTGTAATACAGGGCCGTGCAGAAGTTCCACGCTTTCGTGGCGTCGTTTTGCTGCCCCCGAACATGTGCCCCCAGTGACTTCTCGCGTACCAGCTGGAGCGGTTTCCCCAAGTGCATACACCGCGCCTTGACTGCCCGTCGGAAATTTAGCTCCCCGACAGGCTCCGCACCGTCCCCGTCCAATGTCGGCTCGAGGGATACCTCCTCCGGCGAGGCCAGTGCCTTGAAGAGCGCTTCTGGCACGACACACACGATGACATCGACGTGTCTGTTCTGAGCCAAGAACTTCACGTGATCGTAATACAGCTCCACAGCCTGGATGTGGCGCTGGCTCAGCGCCTCAATGGCCTCAATTTCCTTGATCTCGGATTCCTTAATTGGCCGCGCGAGGTCCGCGGCAAAGGATAGTGTCACATCGAAGCCCCAGCCCGTTGTCATACCGCAAAATGGTGGGTGCAGATTAGGATGGCGAGTAGCATCGGCACCGCCCTCATGATGAATTGCGCCCTTACAACGCAACACCCATTCGCTAAGCGCCTCGAGACAGCTTCCAGTACCGACGCCACCACACAGAACCTCTGAGCGGCGCGTGCGTCCTACTCTGTCATAGACACCGAATTCGGCTATGCCCCGGCGAGGACAGACATGCTCCCCTTTTGCAAAGAGCAACCGCGGCTCAGGCAGATTACGCAGCGTGATCATGTGTCGAATAGCCGCGCTTGCTGGAACAACTCAGGGTCCTCCGCTTCGACGTCGCGAATCGGAAGCCAACGAGAATCTTCTAGCATTACCTGGGTCGGTAGAACCATGGGCTCACCGAAAGACAAAGAATGGCCGGCAGACTCCGGCCTGTCGAATAAATCAGCAGTGTCCAAGCCCTTCAGATACGAAACCAGAAACTCGAAATGGTTTCGTACCGTCATATTGACTTCTCGGCGTTTCAACCAGCTGAGCTGCTCATCAGCGAAGGCGGAGCGGCGATATCCAGGAGGGAAGCTAAAATACCACTCAGGTGTCAAGGCCAAAAACCACCGATCGTCGATACGAACAAACTCCGTGGAAAACGCAAAGTGTTTGCATGTATAGATCTTGTCAGCCGATTTCTTACTCAGCTTTCGCTCATATACCCTACGTTCGTTTCGCTTCTCGCCTTGCCAGACCTCCTCGCGAAGCAAGTCATCGTCGTTACGGGGAAGGAAGGCGAATAGATTGTCCTTGAACATCCACTGGATTCGTTCGTGGTAGAGTTTTTCTTGGAGCGACAAACGAAGGAGGCTTTTGAACCGCGCCTCTTGATCCGAGTCAATAAGATAAAATTCTTTCGGCTTGAGCGGCGTTACCGTGCCCGCATCGATCACCGACCGGAAAGGATTGTCCGACGCTTGCAGGTCATGAAATGTCAGAACTTGATTGGAGTGCGCCTCATAGCCGGATGGAAGACGCTGTCCGGTCGCGGCCGCTGTCTCACGTAGCTGCTTTCGACTCAGTGGCCACTGCCGCCGGCTATCCGCCTGTGATGACCAGTGGGCGTCCGCCACAAAGAGAGTTTGGGGCAGAAATATCTCCAGCAGCCCAGCTGTGAGCGCTTCTGCTCCCCGCGGCGGATCGAAATTGCTTTCATCCGTGTCGGAGGTCGCACCCGTGCTGTAGTTCCGCAGGCACTGTGTAAAAGCAGAAAGATTCTTCGGGTCCAAGTGGACCGCTACCCCCAACAAATCACCGAAGTCCAGCACATCACGACCGACGTCGAATTCGAGCCGGTCGCCGCAGATTTTATTCAGTTCTTTCGATGAATACCGTGACTGCTTTTTCGTGATCAGAACAAACACCAATCGGCCGTAACGTCGGTCTAAGTTGTGCTTCAAAAACGTCTTAAGCGCCGTTTTGATCTTCGCCATGCTCGGTGTGGCGGTCACCTGTATCGCAACTCGCTGGCTGTCATCGGCGAGATCTATCCCCGGATAATTCTTCTTCTCGTCTGCGTTCAGACTGCGCATCGTCGGATTGCTCCAGGCGATCCGAATTAGCCTCAAAACCAAGCCCTCCGCGACCTGGTTGATGTCGAGCAAATTGTTCTTGCTGGACAGCGAAATCTTGGTCGAGATCTCGGCGAGCAAGTCCCGGGCTTGCGTTACCAACTCCTGTTGTTTCATGCGTGCTGGCCGAGTGTGGCAGAAAGCGGGATCATTCAAGATCCCTCAACGTCTTTCAGATGCTCGAGGATCGAGTGCACGGACGTACTGGGGTTCTCATGCTCAATCGCCGTCCGCTGCGCGAGCCACCGCGCGTTTGCAAGTGCGCTATCGACTCGCGACATTAGGTCTTTGGCGATATTGTCGTCCGCCTTCTGATAGCCATCCAAGTGCTCTCTTCGGATTCTGGTGACAACTTCGTCACAATTGGTGAACGGTCTATCAGTACGCTCGAAGTGCAACAACACCCAGAACTCAAAGCAAGGAACAGAGATGGCCTCCTGTATATTTAGCCGGTGACGGGCACGCGCCGCGAGCCCACGAATCTTTTCGCGCGCTCGACCGTAGCTTTCATGCCCGTCTCGATCGAATACACAGAAGATCATGTCGTAGCCGCCCTGCTCGCGCGCCCGCTCCTCCGCGCAGGAGACAACGCTGATGGGCGCAGAACCCCTCGTATTGTCGGCAATCACCACTTCCGCGGTGGTGAGATCAAAATGCGTGCGAGCGGCTTCAAAATACGCCTCTTCGGTTTCTCCTTCGCAAACAATCAGCGTGATCGACCTCGGCGCGCGGTGTCCGGGTCGGCGCTGAAGGGCCGATCTTGGGCGGACAGCAGAGATATGCTTCCGGGACAATTGTCAGCCGTTGAGCTTTCCAACCAGGGGGACCGCGCCATAGCGTCCCTTCATATATCCCCTTTCGAGCGCTTCGTCTTTACGCGGCCTGTAGTCGAGTAGCGGATAGAGGTTGGTCGATTGTTTTGCGTCCTTTTCTACGAACCACACTTGATCGCGTCGCAATAGATTGGTATCCAGCAACGTTGTATCGTGCGTCGTGAAAATGAGCTGCGCGTTTTTTTCGTTTCTCTTACCATGAAACAGGGAGACAAGGTAGTGGGTAATGTAAGGGTGCAGACTCCGATCGAGTTCATCGACAAATAGCGTCGCGCCAATGGACAGGGCGCGCTCCCATCCGCCGATAAATTCGAACAATTTGCGAGTACCGTCGGACTCGTCGGAAAGATCGAAGGCTACGTCTTCGGAAGTTTCATTTCGCTTGTGCCAGGTAAAAACTTTGAAGACCTTGGCTGCCTGAGGCGGCGAACCAGCTGAAAGCTGCGGGAAATTAATCTGGAGCGCCACGCCCGGCGTCGAGCCAGTGAGCTGCTGATGCTGCAGCTCTTCCTCCCGAACCTCAACGCGCTCGATCCCCACATCGGCGGCCTTCATGAAGTTCATGAATTCTTTGCCACCTTCCGGCTGACGCAATAATTCGAGGCTCAAGAATGGGTTTATGTTGGTCCCGGCAGGCACCACAATGAGCTTTTGTGCAATCCAGTTGAATGCTGGTTTTAATTGCTCGTTGTTGAGCTGTATAGCGGTAGAGAAAAAGAGGGAATTTGAGCGTGTGAAGTCCTGCCACACCTTCCGCTCCGTTCGTTCTCCCTTGAAGTTTGGACCGAACCACCACTCGTAGGTTTGACTTGTGGGATGAAACTCCCGCTCGAACCACCGCTGAGAGCGACCCTTGGGGTAGGCTACCAACCACTCCTTTTCGATTCGCTGCGATGTTAGCGCGCAAAAGTACTCATAGCGTGTCGAATCATCGGCGATGAAGACGATTCCAAATTCGCTGGGCTGATTCGCCGACTCCTTGTCCAGTAGAAACGGGTTGACTGGAAGCAGTTGCCCTTCCTGCATGCCGACGGCGGAATTGACCACCAGAAGCTGCAGCGTCTGCAACGCGCGCAGCAGATTGCTCTTCCCTGCCGCATTGGGCCCGTAGACCACCGCGGACCGTAGCGCGGTGATGTCCTCACCCGCAGAGGCGACGTTACGGCGCAGATGGTCGTCTTTCGCGTTCGCTGCAAGTCCGAGGGCTTGGCGCGACAGGATCGAGCGGTAATTTGCGACGCTGAACTCGATCAGCATATTCAATTCACCTTGCTGAGATATTACAAGGCCATTCTTGCGGGCTTTCCGCGAAATTTCAATGATAATATTCCATTTGACGATGTTTAGGTCTAAATTGTGACCTCGGTGCGCCGGGTGGCAAGGCCGCAGCTTCGTTGGATTCACGTATGTTGTTGATTATTATATATTTATCTATCGACATTCCCACTCAATGACTCCTTGTTTGAGCGCCGGATGGAAATTGCGCGCTAGCGTCGGCCAGGGAAGTCGAGTGGTCCAACCAGACTCTCATATGCCATGACATCTCCATACTCAAGTGGCGGCGGTGGAACTCATTTCGAAGCGCGGGTCGTCGCTTCCTGTCTAGTCGCCGTCATCAGCGAGAGCCCGGTTCGGGGCCAGCTGGGAGAGTACGCGACCGAAGTGAAGACTCAGCGAGCCGCCTTTGGCGATCCTCTTGACGATGTAATCGTCATTGGCACGCAGGCCGACGGGCGGATCACCAAATTAGATCTCCAGATCACGACCCAATTATCGTTTACCGAAAACGACGAGAAGTGGATCGAGATTATCCAGAAGGCGTGGGACACGTTCAGTCAACCCGACTTCGACCCTGCGCTTCATCGAAACGGCGTCGCTATCGGTGTGTACTCCGCGCGCGCCGACAAGTACTACCAATCGATTCTCACTTGGGCTGCTTACAGCACCAGCGGCGATGACTTCATCGAGCGCATTAACAAGGAGGATTTCTCTCATAAGGACAGAAAGGCATTCGTCACAACCTTGAGGCAGGTCCTGAAGACCTACATTCAGCGCGATCCGACCAATGATGAGATCTGGCGATTCTTAAAGGTACTGGTGGTTTTGCATTTCGATTTTCATTCGGCCGGTGCGTCCCGAGACGAATCACTCGTGATCGATAGGCTGAGGGGAGCGCTCCCTCCTGATACTCGAGGCCGAGCGGGCGATCTCTGGAGCAAGCTCATCGAGAAGGCGGGCGTCCTCATTCCGGTCGGCGGCGGCGCTACGCGCGCCAGCATCTGTGCGCAGCTCGCTCAGGACGGATTCACATTGGGGCCCGCGCCATCCTTCTGGCGGGATATTGCGGCCATTGATCGCGAATCCGAACGGGCGCTGGGTGATCTGATATGTCACACTAGCGGACTGAGACTCCACCGACGTGACGCATACGACCAACTGCGCTCGGCGCTGCGCGACAGTCGCTTCCTTCAGATCGATGGCGAACCAGGCAGCGGAAAATCCGCTCTTCTGAAAGGGCTCATCGAGGAGAATCGGCACAATGGTCCCGTCTTTCTCCTCAAAGACACGCGAATCCACGGTGGCGGTTGGTCCTCACACGCGCACGTCCTGGGCGTTTCCACGGACATCGAGGCGCTGTTGCTTGAAATCGGTTGCGCGGGCGAACCCGTGTTCTTCATCGATGGCATCGACAAGATTGTCGAGCCTGCGGTACAGCTGACGGTCAACGATGTGCTCCGAGCTATCGCGCACCGGGAGCACCTTTCGAGTTGGCGCGTCGTCGTCACAGTTCGCGAGCAGAATCTCAAACACTTGGAAACCTGGTTGGACCCGGACGCGCTCAAGAAGCTGCCCATCGAGACAATCGCGGTCGGCCCCCTCGATGACAATGAGATCGCAATCGTGGCGGAGCGCTTCCCCAGGCTTCGTCCACTCCTTAACCAAGCAGGCGCTGCCGACCTTGTTCTGCGCCGACCCTTCTTCCTGGACGCATTGCTGCGGTTGACTGGCGCGAGCAATACGAGCCTTCCCGCGACCGAAGTCGAGTTGCTAAAACTATGGTGGGAGCTTGGCGGCTCCGATCGCGCGGCCTTTGCCCCCGCGCAGCACCGGCGAACCTCACTGCTCGCCTTAGCGGATCGGTTGGCGCACGCTCCCGGTGCACCGATCTCGATACGAGAGCTCTCGCCCGAACCGCTGGATGAGCTTAGGTCCGCAGGGATTCTTCGAGACCATGAGCTCGGCCACTCGATGGTGTTTACTCATGACATCTACGAGGAGTGGGCGCTGTGTGAACTCCTGATCAGTCACCAAACGGATCCCGCAGCATTCGTTTCTGGCGCCGGCGAGCCGGACAATTTAATACGCCCGATGCAACTGCTGGGATCTTATGTGTTGGAGACCGGCGCGACACCCGAGCCTTGGCAGACCCTGTACGCCAATACCGGTGGCACCGTCTCGCGTCCGGTGTGGCAACGGGCAGTACTCACCTCAAGCCTTCAATCGACTCGGGCGACGATCTTGTTGGGGCAACTCACGACCTATCTGACAGAGAGCCAGGGGGAGCGCCTTAAGAAATTATTGCTTGCCATCGCGACAACCGAAGTTCTGCCGAACCCGCGATTTCTGGATGAAAAGACTACCCCTTACTTAAATGCCGACGATCGCGCTCGTGCAGCCACCCTCGCTGCGATTCCAAAGCCCCTTGTTTGGATTCGCTTTATCGACTGGCTGGTGCCTCAGCTATCATCGCTGCCCCCGACGCTCATTCCAAACCTATTGCCGATTTTTCAGACCTGGCAGACCAACTACGGCGGCTTCAAGGTTCGTGGGTGCCGCGAAATCGGGCTGGTGTCCTCTATCTGGCTGTCAGAATACGAGTCGCCTACCACCCCACTCGGAAATGGCGATGTGCGCATCCCATTTGGAGGAGTGGTAGAGGGTAGTAAGATCGAGGAATCCATTCGTTCGGTTTTCCTAGCATCAGCTGGGGACGTTCCGGAGCTTGTCGCGGCATACCTGCGACGCACGAGCGCAGATCCGGAGCTTCGCGGAGATCTCCGGGAGCAAATCGTCAAGCACTCCGGCGCTCTTGCTCGTCATTGCGCCACCGAGTTCGTTGATTTCTTCCTGTCCGCATACCTCAAAACGCCCGGCGAGGCTGATATCTACGATCGGCACTCGGACTACATGCTCAGGGAACTGGGTATTGATGATCACTACGAATTCTATCCTGCATCACCCGTTCAACTGCCATTCTTGAACCTGTTGCGGGCGAACGAGACTGAAGGCTTGCGCCTGATCAGATCGCTGTGCAATCACTCTGTTTCGGTATGGCGCGAGGTGCACGAGGGCAGAAGACGCGATGAGCGGGCGGCAACGCCACTCCCACTGAGTCTCAATATGCCATGGGGCTCCCAGACATTCTGGGGCAATCAGAATGTCTATTTATGGTTTCGGGGCGTGTGGGGCAACAAGGCCGTCCAGTCCGCACTGATGGCACTCGAGCAGTGGGCCCTTGAAAAGGCAGAGGCCAACGCATCGTTCGATGAGATATTCCGGCAAGCCGTGCTCGGGCATGAGTCGGTCGCCATTCTGGGGATCGCGGTCAGTCTATGTCTAGCGCACCCCACTCGATCCACAAACAGCGCGTTCGCGCTCGTCACCTGCCCTCATTTGTGGGGCTGGGATATTGCCCGGGTGTCCCTAGATTCCGGGTCGCCGACAAACGAAATGGGTGATTGGAACCGGTATGCGATCCAGCTTCAGGCGGTTCGCGCTTTGAATCGAAAACAGCACCGAAAATACGACATCCGGCACCTCCTGCCCTACTTTGTCTTTTCTCCCGACGAGGCGCTGCGTGAGCGATACACAGCGGCGGTGCGCGGTTTTCCGGATAACTTGCCATTTAGCTACGACGAGGAACGCACGGACGCTAAGCACGTGGAAGCCATGCGCGAGCGAATGCGGCTCTTTGCGGAGCAAGCGGATCCTGCGAACTGGAAAGCGTCTCCCACCGCTGACGGCGAGCAGACGCAGATCTGGAACGAGCCTCCCTCACTCAAGACACAAAAATACATTGAGCAACAAGAGCGCCACGAGCAGCTGGGAGAATATTCGACGGTTGCGATGTGGGCGAGAAGGACGCTTGAGGAAGATAGGCTAGATCCGCGCGTGTCGGTCGCCGACGGGGTGGCGAGAGTGGTCGCTTGGGATGACCCGGCACTCTTCGATGCGCGCGCCATGAACGAGCTCAACGAGAAGCAGCGTGCTGCAGCGGTTGCCGGGGCCGCATTCGTCGCGGCACGACATTGCCCCACGGCGGAATGGACACCTAAGCTGTCGCAATGGTGTCTCGACGTTCTCGATCGTGCCGCGGCAGGTCCAGAGGTTGAGAGCGATCTGTCCTCGCGTGGCGGAGCACTATTCATGCATCCCGCGACTTTCGCGGCATACGGCTACTCGGCACTCCTGGCGCGCGGATACGAAACTCGGCATTGCCAGGAAGCGCTCTTTAGCCTTGCCGTCGATGCCCTCCAAGGAGTACAGAACTCCGTTGCCTCGTCCGCCGGTTACTACGCGGCGACCATGCCGGATTTCTATTGGTTGTTGTTCGATTTGCTACTTCGCCAGTGCATCGTGCATCAGGACCAGATTCCTGATTTCTATTCAGTCAGTTGGAGCGAACCGGAAACGGATTGGAAACTCGCACTGCTCGCCCGCAGCGAGGGGTTTCTTCACACAGGAGCGGTTCCACCACTCCCATCCATACCAGTGCCATGGGTTCAGTCGGGTCAAGCGCAGCGGCGGGCACGCCGAGATACCCGAGGCTACGTGCGAAATGATCTTGTCTTTTTATCGAATCTTGCGGACGGTTTCATCAAGGTCGCGATTCTGGCGCCCCTGCTTAACGATCCGAGCCGGCGTCTAGAGACTTTGCGACTGGTGAGCGAACTCCTCGATTGGACTATCCAGGAAACCGTCCCCCCATTTGCAAAGAACCGAAGAGACAGCGGCGGCAGCCCTCCGTTCGAGTGGATCTTCGAATTCTCTGCATGGTGTGGACGCCTCGCCGCCCAATTAAATGCGGCCGAGGTCCGCTCTATGTTCCTAGATCGAGTGTTGGAGCTCGACACCGACACGGCGCTACTGATCATGCAAAGTTTCATGCGCGCTTTCGTGATCGAAGCATTCCTCAAGGAGGCCGCGCTTGACGAAGATCATCTCGCGTTGTGGGGCAGGATAAGCGATTGGGTTTTTGGCAGCCCAAAGTGGACTCGGGAATGGGCTCGCGAGCACATCGGACGGGAATTTGCTGGTTGCGCGTTCCTTTTGCTGTTCTGTTTCGTTTCGGATTTCACGTCGCCATTGTGCGGAGTTGATCCCGACTGGCCGCCTCTCGCGCGCTTTCACAGCGTCATCGAACGGGCTATTCGAGAGTTCGGGCGAAACCGAGTGCTGTATTTGGCGGTTACAACTTTCTTGAAGAAGGGTGGCTTCGGATTACTCCCGGACCCAGCTCTGGCCTGGCTACTTGAAATTGTGCAAGCAACGAGGCAGGGCGCGGAGTTTTGGCTCGCCAACGGCGAGGACACCGTCGAAGTGCTAAAGCAGCTGATTGCGGCGGAGACGAAAGTGCTCACTGGAGAGCACCGCAAGAGCATTTCCTTGATATCCGACATTTTGATCGACAACGGGGTCAGAGGTGCTGGATTCTTGCAGCAGGCACTTGTCAGCCGCGCCACCGGCGACCGGGACTAGGCAATTCTCGCCCCGCGCGTCCGGATCGATACTCGCTCATTGGATTGACTAGCAACGCGGGCGGTAATCGATAGATATGACGCTTTGACGAATTTACTGCTGGCACAGCATGTATTACCGATGCCCTGAAGCTGTTGCAAATCGGTATGGTACACATGAGGAGGTGGAACAATCTTGGTTCAGAAAGTATTCGATTCAGAGATCAACGCGTTTTGCCGAAAATTCTTAGTCAAAGTGCCGGGTGCGCCCGAGCCAAGCGCGGCCGCGTTTTCAGCGGAAATGGCCAGTCTTAGGAAAACGCTGTTCGAAAATCTGCTGCTGTTTGACAAACTCTCACTGAAGGTCACGGGCGAGAGCATCCCGATATCTTTGTTGATCGGCGCTCTTGGCCGGAAGGGATTTGACGCACTGATTGAGCAACAGGCCGTCGAATTCGTGCTCTGGAATCAGAATGTCGGTTTTCTAGTGAAGAACATTCCCGGAGTCGATGCGATGGTGTCGATGGCACACGACACACCGGAGTACGTAGACCCCGAGAGATCCATCGATAGTGGGTTGAAATGGGCACCGGATGCGCCGCAGGGCCGCGAGCGACAGCAGCTGATACGCCGGCTTGTTCCTCTATTTAAAAGAACCGAGGCGAACGTCGCTGCGAATTCTCTGAAAGTAGTCCGGGATGCGCTCAAGACAGGCGGCTTGGAGGTCTATGGCATTCCGAGGATCACGAGTGAACACGCCGACAGTCTTACCGACGAACAGAAGAAGGTCGTCGGCAAATGCGCCGATGATTTGGCCGAGTATGAGTTTCTTGTGAAGCACAACATGACGTCGTTTTCTAACTATCAATACTTCAGCCCATTTTGGGCTTCGGCTGGGCGCTTTAGAATGATGAATAGGGCCGTCTCGGGTTTCTCATCCGTTGCAAAACTTGAAGGTGTCCCGGATTTGAGAACCCTCTTTGGGGAGATTCAAGAGCCGTTGACACGTCTGGCGGAAATCAGGAACACGGCCAACGCGAAGTTCTTTCGAGAATGGTTGGAAAAGACGGCGGGCGAATCACCGGACACGGATATGGTCAAAGATTACCTGAATGCCATTAGTGAACGAAAGGGACTTTTAGATAGCGCGCCGCGAAAATTCGTGAAGACGGTTGCGTTCGCTGCCGTCGGCGTAGGTCTTGGAGCGATTGTTGGTGAACAAGCGGGTGCGGCCATCGGAGCCGGCGCGGGAGCGCTTGTGAGTTTGGCCGCGAGCAAACTAGCAGAGGTGACGGCTGAGACCGGGCTGGGACTGTTAGATTCGTTCGTGCTCGATCGCGTCACCAAGGGACGCTCACCGCGCATGTTCTTGGATGACTTATCGAAGCTGCGTGACGATTAGCGGATTTCGTAGACGCGGCAGTTTTTACCCTCTGTTGCCGATCGTTGTGGTTTTGGACTCTGTTACCACAAGCCTAAATGAAGATGACGGTCTTCGATGACGAAACTTGTGACTAGCGGACTACATGTTGTGCGCGTTCAGGCGATTCACGGAGGCGATCACGCAACTCGTGGGCAACCAATTCTCGGTCTGTCCTTGCCGGCGGCATACGAGCAATGAACCCTCGCACGTCGCCGGCAAGGTCATGGCGCTCGTCCTTTACGAGCAGACTGGCAACTGCGCGCCAACCATCTTCGACCGCCTTCCGGGTCTCGACAAGTTTACGTTTACCGGGCTCCGCACGAGCGCTGCCCTTCAGAAGTTCGGCCGCGACGGCCTCGGCTTGCGCACGGACGTAGGTGGAATCGCCGCGCTTGCTTGCTCGATAGATGCCGTCCTTCTTAGCCTTTCGGGTCTCGCCACGGACAGCGCGTTCGGTGGCGTTAGCCTCGACGCCGAGTAGCCTTAGGTTTCGGGCGAACTCGGACCGCCAGTGGCGGAGTGTCGCCTTCTTGATGTTGAGGCGCACGCCCTGTTCGCTGACGGCTTTCAGCACAAGATGGACGTGCGGGTGCGGTTCATCAGTGTGGAGGGCGAGCGCGTAGCGGTGCTGACCCCAGAACTCCTCCCGTGCAAGATTTCGCACGGCTCCTAGCACCTTATCCGATGGTGTTCCGGGCGGCATCGAGAACATGAGCTTGTGGACCAATTTGGGGGGCTTTCGCCCCTTGGTAGCTGCGAGCGATGCCTGACGACGCACGTCGTCGATGTCGAGGTCCCAGTCATCCAATATTGCCCGACCAGCCCGACCACCCATGCGCGCCCCGTCGTCGGTTTCAATCTCAAGTTTGCCGTACCGCCCGATATAGTCGAGATGTTTACCCACGGTTTTGAGGTCATTACTGTCGCGAGGAAGCACCTTCACAACCGCCTCCGGCGCTCGCTGAACGGTTCTGCGTATCTGTTCAATCTGCGCTGGGGTGAAGTGCCGACCCGTTTCTCGCGGACCTCCGCGGCCGTGGGAGACCAAATCGAAAAGAGGCTCCTGCCGTAACCTAAACGTCCGCATGGGACTCTCCGGTCTGCCAACTGATCTCGTTCGCCTTCAGAAGCGCCTTGGTGTTATCGCGCAGCGCCTCGCAGATTTTCAGCATCGCGCGGAACTCCTCCCGCACAGAGCCCGGCGCTTGGCCGCCTTCGTTTACCGCCTTGGCGATCTGATTGATGTTCCGGCCGATCGAGGCCAGCTCGCCGATGCTGCGCTTGAGCACCAAGAACTCATCCTTAGGGAGTGGCGCAATCCGCCGCAGGTGCGATCGGATCAGGACCGAGACGTACGTTGCCGGTCGCATACCGCGTGCTTCGGCACGTGCGTTCACCAGAAGCCGGTCCTCGCTTCTCAAGCTCACCAATATAGGCTTGCCGCAGCCGCCATCCTTGTTGGTTGGCCGGTTGATGCTATCGGCCCTTAAGGCTTCTCGCTCGCCGCTGATGCACGCGCCATCGCATGCCCGAAGCTCCCGAAGGACTAAGCGCTTCAGCCACGCCGCTTCCGACAAGAACTCACGATCCGCGATTGCCTTCGCCCGAAGTTTGATGTCTGGCGAGACATGCGCCTTCAATGTTTCAGTACAAATCACAGGGCCATTTTGGCCCTCACCCTAAGCCGCAGGCTATCCTGCATCTACCCCCAAAACGCTCCAAAACTCATCAAGCCTTCGCGCGCGCGTCACACTGGGTTTCTCGCATGCCGGGCCCAGCCCTGAGGCTCTTTTGCCGGCCTTCTTTCTACCCTTTTTCTTGGCCGGTGTCGGCGCCCGGCGAAACAGAAAGGCATCCACAATGTCCGCCACGCCGCGCGCAGGGCATCCATCCCCCCCTTGTGTATCCAGGGGCAAGTCGGTGCCGGGCGGAAGACTTTCCATAAACGCCTGAGCGATGATCTGTGCCAGCCTTGCCAGCGCAGCCTCCCCATCCGGACTCACAAGCGCGTCTTGAGCGCTTCCTGGGACGCCTCGTCGATTCTCAGATCTGCCGTGGTGAAGCTCCTCCGTATGAGCAGTGCCCCGCCGGTTCAGTGGCGCACGGATTCTGGTCTGCGGCGACGACGAGTGGGAGAGAGCGCCCGGAGACGCTCCCTCCCGTTTGGTCCGCTCAGCTGACCAGCACCTCCTCCGCCAGATCCCAAAGCCGACCGTTCAGCCGGACGTCCTCGCGTAATCACCACCGGCCTGTAATTGCGACCATCATTTACGGTTCAGGGTAAAACGCCGTTGTTGCAGCACTTTTGATCGCGATTATTCTGTGGCGCATCCTGAGACTGGTACCACTACTCAGGAGTCTTCCATGACCAGTCTCAAGTCTCTCGATCTCACCGTTTTTCGACACCGGCTGATAGCGGACGGCTACACTCGGAACACCGTGCATGCGTACGTCGGGGCCGTCCGTCAGTTTCTGCGATACCTCGATAAGCGTGGCGTAACGCTTGACACGGTCGACAGCTCACACGTATCCACATATCTCCAACGACGCCGCGCGCGATATCAGGCGGCGCATCATCGCGCTCCGCCATCCGAAAATCGTTGGCGATCGCAAAACCACGGCGGCATTCCCAATTTCCTCCGGACCGTGCTCGGAGATTGGCCGCGCTTGCCAGAACCGAAGAATCCGCGAGAAGCGAGCGACCGACAAACCCTTGATGAGTATCGCCAGAGACTGGAGAGGACGACCGACTACGCCAAAGGAACGGTAGAGGGGTTCGTTTACGAGGCGGAACGCTTTCAGGTCTGGTCGCGCAAAAATAACTTCACAACTGACGGATTGCAAATCCAAGACATTGATAGCTACACGATGTTCCGTTCACGCACGATTCGTCGCACGACATGCAAGACGCTGACTAAGCGCGTGTCGCATTTCCTCCGCTTCCTGTATCAAACCGGCCGATTACGCGAAAACCTCGGCCCCCGCATCATCTCCCCCACGGTATACCAGTACGAAGCGATCCCCTCGATTCTTGAACCGAAGGAAATTGATACGGTACTCCGGGAGACCAAGCGAGATCGCTCAACGAAGGGTCGCCGCGACTATGCCATCCTTCAACTACTTGCCACGTATGGTATGCGCGCCGGCGAGGTCACGCGGCTCCGTCTGCAGGACATCGACTGGCGTGCGGAGACCCTCACAGTCACACACACGAAGACGCGCAGCCTGACGATACTTCCGTTAATGCCCCAAGTGGCAGCCGCCGTCATCGCCTATCTCCGACACGGTCGCCCTCATGTACCGTGCCGCGCGCTATTCCTGCGAGTAAAGGCACCGTTTCGAGGACTGAAGGAGGGGCACGGCATACAGACACCCGTACTCGAGCGTCTTAAAGCGGCGGGCATACGGCCGCTCGGAAAACGCGGGCCCCATATATTTCGTCATGCGCGCGCTGTCAGCCTGCTTCGCGCACGAGTGCCGACCAAGGCGATCTCCGATATCCTGGGGCATCGGTCACCGCGCTCCACTGACCAGTATATCAAGCTGCAAACGGAAGACCTTCGGGCGATCGCGTTGCCGGTGCCGGTCGGCGGAGAGGTGTCCCATGAACACCGCGTCTAAGTCGAAGGCGGACATGATAAACGGCTATGTTAGGCAGTTACGCGTGCGAAGCAGTCTGACACGCCAATGGTATGCAAACGAGATCCGTGCTTTCTATCGCTTCCTTGCGCGGACTACGCCGGATGGCCGCCCCACAGAGGTCAGCGTCGTCGAGTGGATCCGAGAGCGCCTGACCGAGGTGACCGAGATCGTGGTCTACGACCGGGCACGCAAGATCCACGGGTATCTCCAATATCTCGTGAAGCGCGGCTATGAAACACATAACCCCTTGGCACAGCTCTGTGAGCGGCACGGCGAGCGATCTCTCGCACCGATACTTCGCGCGGCCGGTGCCACGGACCCCGTCAAGGCGTTTGCCGCATTGTGCAAAACGCCACCGTGGTCCAGTTCGCTTGGCCCCATCATGCGCGATCACGTCGCGCTGATGCGTGCCGTCGGCTACCGTTACCGAGCGCAGGAAGGCCGTTATCGAAGCTTCGACCGCTTTCTGCAGCGTCAGCCAGAGCTCGCTGGTCAGCCTCTCGAGGTGCTTATTGAGGCATGGACCGGCGTTACGCCAACGAAGGCGCATGCGGGACAGTGCGAGTTGGTGGGTAGGCTCCTCAGCCGCTTTATGCATCGTTTGGATCCGGGGTCCCCGCCCATCGATGTCGATCGAAGGCTTCGCCGAAGACTGTATAGCGGCCACCGTCGGCCGTACATCTATTCCAACGAGGAACTGGCGCGGCTCCTGGCGGCGGCGCGCGCGCTCGAAACACCGCGCTCACCGCTTCTGCCATGCACGGTCTATACTATGATTGTGCTGGCGTACTGCGCCGCCCTGCGGCTCGGGGAACTCGGGCACCTGACCGTTGGCGACGTGGACGTTCCATCGGGTCTCCTAACGGTCCGCAATACGAAGTTTTTCAAGTCACGCCGGTTGCCGCTCGATCCCTCCACAATACAGGCGCTTGAGGACTACCTAGCGGACCGCCGGCTTGCAGGGGGTCCTACTCATCCGGAAGCCCCTCTCTTCTGGCACGAAGCGAGACAGGGTGGCTACTCGCGCGCTGCGGTGGCAGGACTACTGGTGCGCGCATTGCGGGCCGCTGGATTGAAACCCGCAAGAGGGAAGGTAGGGCCACGTGTTCACGATCTACGACATGCATTTGTCGTCCACAGATTGCTCAAATGGTACGAGGATGGCGTCGATCCCGAGCCTCTGCTCCCACACCTTGCAACTTATCTTGGGCACAAGAACATCAATTCCACGTTGATCTACATCACCGTTACCCGGGACCTCATGGAGCATGCCGCGGAGCGCTTCCGACGCCGCGGTGCCGCAAGTCTACGCACGGAAGGAGTCATATCATGAAAAAAACCAGCGATTTTGCGATGATCATCCATGCGTTTTTCACGGATTGGCTTGGACGCCAACGCGAACTCTCAACCCATACGATCCGATCGTATCGTGACACATGGCGCCTGTTCCTTCGATTCCTTGAGGAGCACCGCTCCCTGCCTATAGAGCGGCTTGCATTGCGCGACATTACAATCGCCCACGTACTCGAATTTCTCGAGCATCACGAGCGTACACACAGCATCTCCACGGGAACGCGCAACTGTCGGCTCGCCGGCCTACGTGCGCTGTTCGACTTCGCCGCCCGGCAAGACCCGACCGCGATTGCTCAGGCCAGTCAGATGCGACAGATTCCGCGCAGGCGGGGAATTCAGCGTCCAATCTGCTATCTGGAGCAGCAGGAGGTTGACGCCATTCTCGCGCAGCCGGACCGGTCCACCCCAGAGGGGCAGCGTGACCATGCGCTGATGGTATTTCTCTACAATACGGGCGCACGCATACAAGAGGCGCTCGATCTATGCCCGCAGGCCGTGCGCTTTGAGTCCCCATGTTCAGTGCGTCTCTTCGGAAAAGGACGAAGGGAGCGAGTATGCCCGATGTGGCCGGAGACGTCGGCTCTCCTCCGAGCGCTCCTTCGACGCCGACCCCGCGCAATCGATCAACCGATCTTTGTGAACCGCTACGGGGAACCGCTCGGGGCCTCCGGCGTACGGCTGAAGTTAGCGCAGTATGTTACGGAAGCGGCCAAGTCCGTTCCAGCGATTGCCCGCAAACGGATTTCGCCCCACACTTTCAGACATTCGACTGCGGTGGCCCTTGTCGCCCAAGGGGTAGGCACCCCGGTCATTCGCGCGCTGCTGGGACATGCTCAGCTCGAGACGACAGCTCACTACGCACAGGCGAACATGCAAACGAAGCGTGACGCCCTTGCACGACTGCCATTACCCGGATCGGCAGGCAAGTCTCGGTGGAAACGCGACGCGAACGTACTTGCATGGCTTGATTCATTGTAGATTAAGGGAACAGGATCGATCTGGATCAATACGGCCAGCGGTGCGTTCCAACGCATGCTGGCCGATTGGGGGCGCTACTGCGTCGTTGCTAAGGTGGCGACGCCCCACGGCCCTTTGCCAGCCTTGATCGTCTGGGTGACGTGCGGGTCATGAGTGTCCACCACGGACACGTCGTTGGAGGGTCCATTCGCCGTGTAGGCATAGCGGCCATCGGGGCTCAAGGCGATTCCCCACGGACGCGCGCCGACGGCGATCGATGCACTCACCGTGAGATCCTTGGCGAATAGCATATCGACGTGGCCGCCGCGTCCCGTAGTGACATAAATACGTGCATCGGCGTCGGATACCGCGATGCCCTTTGGCCGTGCACCGGCCTCGCTGAAATGAACCGTCCGGACAGTCTTCCGGGACATCACATCGATGACCGTCAAAGAGGCATCGTTCTCGCCCGAGACGTAAGCAGTGCCGCCGTCGGCAGAAAACGCGATGTCGCGGGGCCGAAGACCTACCGGAACGCGACCGACGATCTGAAAGTGAGCGGAGTCCATCAGCGTCACCATATTTGAGGTTTCTGACGTGACCCCCACCAGTTTGGCGCTGGCGCTTACCGCCACTCCCTCCGGTTCGCCGCCCGCCGCAGCCCGCTTGAGCACCTTTCCGTCGCTGGCGCGGATGACGACCAAGGAGCTGGAGTCTTCGCTTGCGACATATAGGCGTGTACCGTCCGCGCTTACCGCCAGCTGCTCGGGATCGGACACGCCCGTGAGCACGCGCTCCACTTTGCCTGTCATCACATTCACCACGTCAATGCCGTCGGCGCTCTTGTCCGGCGGGGGCAGCGATTTTTCGTCCACTCCGGGTCCACCGAGCGGCGAGCCACTGACCGCAACGTAGAGGTGCTGACCATCCGGTGCTGCCACAATTCCTCGAGGGCGCTTGCCGAGCCGCCAGTTCGCGATGGCCTGCTGATTCGAACCGTCGATGACCGTCAGATCGCCCGAAGCTTCGTTGGTTACGAATACTCGGTAGCTACCGCCCTGCGCGTGAACCGAATACGTCAGAGCGGTCGCGCAAGCCAAGAGCAGCCATCGAGATCCCGCAACTCCGGAACGGCGGGACGAGGTTCTATGCGGTGTCGATTGCGTCATGTCAGCGCGGGCCTCAAAACGTGATCCGTACGCCGCCGAACGCCTGGAACGGCGCCGATGGGCTCAGAAACCGATTGTCGACCCCGGGTCCATTGGTCACGCCGTCGGCCGGAACCCCTGGTGCGCCGATGCCCGTGGGATCGCTCAAGATTCCCCAGGTGGCGTACTTTCGATTAAAGAGATTGTTTATTGAGGCGAAGACCTCGAAGTGAGGGATCGGTTTGTAAGTCGTATGTAGATTGACGACGGTATAGCCGGGAATCTGAGCGAGCTGGTTGGACTCGTCTCCCACATAGTAAAAGCTGCTGACGAGGTTCAACGTCGCACCGACGGACCATTGCGGCAGAATCTTGTAATCTCCACCGAGCTTGAGGCGGTGATCGGGAATGCCAGGCAGATGATTGCCGGGCTCGACTTGGATATCGCCGTTGACGTCCTGAAAGGGATTCGAGGGCGACGGCACGGTCAGGGGTGACCGAAAGGTCGCCTGAACAAAGCTATAGTTGGCGTAGGCCGACCACGTGTCGCTGCGGTAATTGACGCCGGCCTCGACCCCTTGGCGGCGGGTATCGCCGATGTTTTGGAAAAATCCCTGACTGACGGAAGTTGCGATGCCGAAGATGTCATCGCGTAGGAGCGTGCGAAAGATGCTGAGGTTCCACGACACGTCGCCGCCCAGCAGCCGACTCTTTCCGCGGACCCCAAGTTCCGTGGTGTGCGCAACCACTTGACGCAAGTTCGGTGGATCCCCGGCGAGATTCGTCGGCAGCAAGCACGGCGTCAGCGGATTGGAGCACTCGATCTCACTGGCGGTCGGTGTCCGGGTGTTCTCTGACAGCCCGCCGTAGACGGTCATCGTGGGGAGAATCCGATAGGTCGCGCCGAGCGCGGGGTTGAAATGAACAAACCGGTTGTGCCCGCTCAGATTGCTGCCCAGTTGATCGGCCAGGTCGACATGCGCGATGTTGTAGCGGCCGCTCGCAGTCACTGCAAGGTCGGGGGTGACGTTGAACGTATCGGTTAAGTAGCCCGCTAGGTTCTTGTTGACGGAATCGACGCTGATCGGCACAGGGTCACCGTTGGCGACCGCCGCGTCCGAATTCTCCGGTGTGTTGACGATTAGATTGGAAGGCAATACGAGGAGCTGCGCATTGATGACTCCGATTTGAGCTCCGGTGTAGAAGCTGGTCGAGGCATAGTCGATGGCTGCTCCCACCGTGAACTGATTGTCGTGCCCCAGAATGGAGCCTGTGTCGGTGGCCTGCACCGTGGCGCCACGACCCCAGGCGTGAATCGATTCGAAGTCGTTTTCCCCGATGACAGTGGTTCCACCATTGGAAATATCGGGCAGCGACTGCCCCGCGGAATTGGCGAGCGGGGAGGTTCCATCAGGCTGGCAAAGAATGCCGGAGCCGTCCGCGCAGGCCACATAACTCGTGGTATTGCCGTTCGAGACGGTCTGCGCATAGTTGCGATAATACAGCACGCTCTGCAGCGACCACGAGTCGCTGAGCGTCAGCGTGCCGTTCAGCGTGACGAAATTGAGCGTGTTGATGTTGGTCTGCGGTCCCGTGAACACCAGGGAGCGGCTCACCGCCAGCTCCTGTACCGGCGCAGATCCCTGTCCGTTCATCATGTTGTCCGCACGCGTGAAACTCAAGTCCAGCGTCCCCCGATCCGAGTGCGCACTCAAGACGGCGTAGACGTCACGCATCCGATCGTTTGAGAACTCGCGCCAGCCGTTCCAATCCAGAGCCCGACCTGCGACATAAAATCCAAAGATGCCGGAACTCATGCCGTACTGCGCGGCCACCGCGCGTTGCCCGTACGAGCCACCCGAGACTTCCACATCGGCGCCCTTATAAGTAAACCCGTTTTTCATCGTCACCGAGATAGCGCCGCCGAGGGCATTGAGGCCATAGACCGGGCTCGAACTGACGAGCTCCACCTGGTTGATGGCGATGTCGGGAAACAGGTCCCAATTGACGGTACTGCCGAAGGCCTCGTTGATGCGCACGCCATTCTGGTAGACCGCGAGTCCCTGCGGGGTTCCGAGCACCGGCGAGGCCTCGAAACCGCGATAAAGAATGTCGGGTTGAAAGGGATCGTCGAGATCATCGTTGATGTTAATACTGCTGAGATTGGAGTTCAGCGCATTTGTCATGCTGGCCGAGCCTTCCCGGGTCAGGTCCGCAGCCGATAGCATCTGCACATTTCCTGGAACCTTGTCGATATCAATGGTCGTGCCTGGTATTGCCGTCGCCTGGACCACGATGGTCGGCAGTTCCGGGCCGACGTCCACCGAATCCATGGCGTGGGCGGTCCATGGAGATGCGAATACTCCAACCCACAGCTGCGGTATCGCGGCAATGCGAAATCGACTCACTGGAAATACTCCCCGTCTTTGTTCTAGGCTGGGAGTCTCACTGATTGCCGTTAGAGCCGCCAGAGAGGGATTCCTGATCAAAACCAGGAATTCTTCCCGGTCCCCAAAAAACCGGCATCGGGAGCACGAGGTCTGCCATGAGTACAACGTCAGTCGAGTCACCATCCTGGCCATGGCATCACGAACTGTCGTGGCGGGATCCGGTGCTGGTGGTGAGCATCACGCTTTTAAGTACGTTTCTGGCCGCTCATTTCGAGCTCAACGAAGCGTTGTATGCGCTCACGCGACGCACGGAGTACGTGCAGCTCGACGAATGGCCGGTAGGAATGCTCGTGCTCTCGATAGGGTTGATCTGGTTGTCCTGGAAGCGCCATCGGCACGCGCTGCGCGAACTGGAGGCTCGACGGCTCGCCGAGGTGACGCTCGCCAGGGTACTCGTCGAGAACCGGCAACTGGCCCAGGAGAATCTTCGGATACAGGAACTTGAGCGCAAACACCTGGCGCGGGAACTGCACGACGAGCTTGGCCAGTATCTGAATGCGATCAAACTGGACGCCGTTTCGATTCTCGATAATCGTAATTCTGACTCAACCTTCTCACTCAATGCCGCCGACGCGATCATTCGCGCGGTCGACCATATCCACGGTGCCGTGACTGACATGATCGGTCGTCTCCGACCGGCGGGACTTGATGAACTTGGGCTCATCGCCGCGATTGAACACTGTGTCGAACACTGGCGCGAGCGGCTCCCGATCACACGATTCCATTTGTCGGTGAGCGGGGACTGGGAACATCTCGGCGAAACACTCAATTTGACGGTATTTCGATTGATTCAGGAGGGTCTGACGAATGTTTATAAGCATGCGCAGGCTGAACGAGTCAGTGTTGCATTGGAACGAATTCCGATCGGCCTCGGAGGCAACGAAGAACTGCGGTTGACGCTGATCGATGATGGGTGCGGCATGCCAGCGGACCACCGCACGTCGAGGTTCGGATTGAGTGGGATGCGCGAGCGAGTCGCGATGATGGGCGGGACGTTTTCGCTCGACAGCGCGCCGGGCCGCGGACTGCGGCTGGAAGCATCATTTCCCGCTCCGGGAGAACGATCATGACGGAAGCCGTCCCAGGTCCTGTTACGGTGCTTCTGGTGGATGACCATGCGGTTGTCCGGGAGGGATACCGCCGGCTCCTCGAGCGTCACGGAGACATCGTTGTGGTGGGCGAAGCCGGCGACGCCGATACGGCTCAGGTTCTGTTTCGTGATCTCGTTCCTCAGATCGTCGTCATGGATATCACCCTGCCGGGCCGAAACGGCATTGAAGCGTTGAGGCGTATGCTGGCGGTCAATCCTCAAACGCGTGTGCTGATCTTCAGCATGCACGAGGAGACCATCTTCGCGAAGCGCGCGCTGCAGGCTGGAGCCTTTGGTTACGTGACCAAGGCCAGTGCGCCGCATGAGCTGGTGGACGCAGTGCACACGCTCGCGAGCGGCAAGAAATACGTGAGCGCAGCAATGGCGCAAACTATCGCGCTCAGCCAGGCGAACCCGGACGAGGTCACCAGCGACAGCCTCTCCTCGCGTGAACTGAAGGTCCTACGACTGTTGGTTCAGGGACTGTCCGTGAAGGATATTGCGCAGTCGATGGGACTGCACTTCAAGACGGTGGCCAATCACCAGTCCGCCATCCGGCAAAAGCTAGGTGCCGATACTGCTGTTCAATTACTCCGGAAGGCCACTCAACTGGGATTAGAACTTTCAGCCCCTGACGTCTAGCTCTTTCAACCCGCACACCGCGTCAGAGATTCCCAGGCAAGACAACGCACGAATCGTTCTGACCGATTGCAACGCTGCGTTCGACGCATGCTCTACTGCTGAACAGTAGGGACAAATAATGTGAAGGAGATCCCGGAGAATTCCCGGGGAGTTGCTAATTGCCGGTGACTCCTTGGCATTATTACATGGTCGCGATTACGCGAGTAATGACGAGATGCTAATAACTCGCGTATGGAGGTTATGCGGCGGGTGCGCGACAACCGACCTGATTCGGTGTGGCGAATCAAACCACCGCCAAGCAGGTTCTCCTGGATCCGGTTGAATACGGTCCAGAGATTGTTGCTGGA
>Ga0182016_10001170_pt1 | contig 32095 bp, 28 predicted proteins | sample 712S2MmetaG_FD_120491 | JGI IMG/M metagenome (GOLD analysis project Ga0182016, IMG submission 120491) | Permafrost microbial communities from Stordalen Mire, Sweden - 712S2M metaG | ecosystem: Environmental > Terrestrial > Soil > Wetlands > Permafrost | place: Sweden: Stordalen | collected...
CGCCCCGCACAAACAAATTCAGCCACCGATGAACACCGATGAACACAGATAAGAAAAACCTTCTATATTGGTCTTATCTGTGTTCATCGGTGTTTATCGGTGGCCAATAATGTCTTTGCCCGGATTCGAAGAGATCACTCTCATTCCACGACTTCAGGAGGTCTGAGGCCTCTTGCAGTCCCTGCTTTCGCGGCGCAGAATGGTCGTGCGTCGTCTTAAGCGACTCGCCGCGTCACCACGATGGATCGGGCAGAGATTGGACGTATACGCCGCCCAACCGGACTTGTGCCGCACACGGTCCGGATACGGCGTTGGAGGAGATCTCTGGCATTCCGGCCCTGAGGGCGAATTTAATGGGCGCCTTTCGCATGGTATGGTATTTGGTATGGCTACCACGAAGATCACCATCACGCTTGAGAACCGTCAGCTTGAGGAAATTCGCGCACTTGTCGCGGCCGGAACGGCGGCCAGCGTTTCGGCCTTCGCGAAGCATGCGATTGGAGTTGCTCTCTTCGATGCGGCAGGATGGAGGGAAATGCTGGAAGACGCGCTGCAGCAATCGGGCGGCCCGCTAACGAAAAAGGAGCGCGCGTGGGCTGACGCGATCCTCTCTCCCCGCCAACAGAAGAGAGTTTCCAGAAAAGGGAAGGCGGCGTGAACGGCATCACTTTCGACGCTGGCGGGCTGATCGCCCTGGACCGAAACGACCGCCGCGTGCTCACACTCATCGCGCGCGCGACAGAGCGTGGCATGCGTATTACAATTCCAGCTACGGCGCTGGCACAGGCCCTTCGGAACCCAGCCAGGCAGGCCCGCCTCGCCCGGCTCATTCGACAGCCCGGTACGGACCTTATTCGGCTGGACGGACCGGACGCGACGGCTGTAGGTCGATTGTTGGCGCGAACCGCCACGGCCGACATTGTCGATGCCCACGTCGTCATTTGCGCGCTGAGGGCCCGGCAGGCCGCGGTAACCAGCGATGCCGGCGATCTCAGGGGAATCGCTCCGGAGCTGCAGTTGGTGGTCGTCTGACACCCCATTGATGGGTGGGTCGGATTGCCGGACCTGTGCCCCGGGGTCGGCCACTCGGACATTGGACCCAAACGGCGTTGGGAGAAGTTGGCGGATTAGGAACGGGGGGTTGCCCGGGGCGCCCTCACCAAGGACGGCATTTCGCGTATCGTCAATGGGCTGTAAGAAGAGTCTCACGCAAAGTCGCAAGGGCGCCAAGAACACCTCTGAAGCTGCGGGTTTTGACGTCTTGCCGGTTTGAGGTCGAAGACCTCGCCAGAACTTCTCATGGCACACAATTGTACCCCCGGCAGCTACCAAGAAGACCTGTTTATCTATTGATTTCAGGCTCGGCGACTACAGGCCGGCCGATTAGTCCTTAAGCGATCTGGGGAGGTCCATCACCGGTGAACGCTCCCTTACGGTTAATGCCGCATACTTTTCCCACAACTGGGATTCTGCATTAGTTGTGGGGCAGGCAATCCTGCCTGCAGCCGCCTTTCCAGGCGGCTTTTCGGGCCATCTACGAGTGCTCGTGGTCCGAAAGAGCCGGCTAAAAGCCGGCTGCAGCCACGATTGGCTGCCCCACGAATTATGCAGAATTCCGTCTCTGCCAAACTAAGTGGCATTGACCGTGAGGGAGCGTTCACTCTGCCGAATTCTGCAAGTACAGAACTCCTGAGGTCGTGGAATTTGCAGTGAGCCCGCAGGTGGGGCAGGCGGTGCTCGCCTTCGCTCGATCCTATTGGAACAGCGGGCCTAATTCAGCGCGGGCGGGCAGGCTACCACCGCCTGCCCCACCTGCGAAGGGAGGTCTGAAGGTCGTTTTTAGCCGTTCTCGAAATCGTCAGTTGCCCGGCACCTGCCGATGCATGCCAGGGCATTTTCGGCAATCGAGCTCCAAGATACTCATTCTGCTCGGCCGGACTATGGCAGCCGGAGTGCGTTTTGGGCCATGAGATGAGTACGGCTGAATGGCATCCGAGCGTGAATCCCTGGCTGATCGCCGGGGCGGTGATGCTGGCGACGTTCATGGAAGTGCTCGACACCACGATTGTGTCGGTGGCGCTGCCGAATATGGCGGGCGGTCTGGCCTCCACCAACGAAGAGGCCACCTGGGTGCTGACCAGTTACCTGGTGGCCAACGCGGTAGTGCTGCCCGCCAGCGGCTGGTTCTCGCTGCGGTTCGGCCGCAAGCGCTTCCTGCTATTCTGTACCGCGTTATTCACTTTCGCCTCGTTCCTGTGCGCGTTTGCTCCCACCATGCCGGTGCTGGTGCTGGCGCGCATCCTGCAAGGCGCCGGCGGCGGAGCTTTGCAGCCACTCTCGCAAGCCATCCTGCTGGAGAGTTTTCCGCGCGAGAAACATGGCATGGCGATGGCGATGTTCGGCCTGGGAGTGGTGGGCGCGCCCATCATCGGTCCGTTTCTGGGCGGGTGGTTGACCGACCATTACTCGTGGCGCTGGGTTTTCAACATCAACATTCCCATCGGCGTGCTGGCTATGTTTCTGATGGCGCGATTCGTGGAGGATCCGCCGTATATCCGGAACGCCAAGCCGGGGCGAATCGACGCCATCGGTTTCGGACTACTGACGGTGTGGCTGGCGACGCTGCAGATTGTGCTCGACAAGGGACAGCAGGAGGATTGGTTCGCGAGTGCGTGGATCGCCTGGTTCAGCGTGATTTCGGTAGCGGGGCTGGCGGCGCTGATCGTGCGGGAACTGCGTACGCCCGAGCCGATTGTGGATCTGCGCGTATTTCGCAATCGCAATTTCTGGGTGGGCACCGCCACGACGGCGATCCTGATGGGCGGCATGTATAGCGCGCTCGCCATGCTGCCGCTTTTTCTGCAGACGCTGATGGGCTACACGTCGGAGAATGCCGGACTGGCGACCGCGCCGCGCGGCATCGGGGCGATGGTCGCCATGCCGATTGTCGGGATCCTGATGGCCTACGTGGATGGCCGGTTGCTGATGTCGGTGGGCGTGGTAATGATCTCCGCGGCCACCTTCATGTTCGGCAACCTGACTCTCGACGTGTCCATGGCGAGCATCGTGGGGCCCAATCTCCTGAAGGGCATGGGTATGGGTTTTGTGATGGTGCCGCTGATGACCATCTCGTTGGGAACGCTGGCCCGCGAGAAGATCGGCAACGCCAGCGGCATCTTCAACCTGATGCGCAATCTGGGCGGCAGCATCGGGATCTCGGTCTCCACCACATTCCTGGCGCGTATGACGCAAGTGCACCAGGCCGATCTGGTGAGTCACATGACACCCTACGATCCGGTGTTCAGCGAGCGTCTGACGGCGCTTACCGCGGGGTTAAGCCGCTACTCGGCGCCGCCGCAGGCGCACATGCAGGCCTACGGGGTGCTTCAGGGAATCCTGCTGCAGCAGGCCAATCTGAAGGCCTACGTGGATATGTTCCGCTGGACGGCGCTCCTCATGGCATTGTGCCTGCCGGGTGCGTGGCTACTGCGGAAAGTTGCCGCGAAGGGGATCGCGGCGGTGCACTAATTTAAGGACAGAACTCCTGATGTCGCCCCGCAATTTCAAAACTGGCCGGGAAAATGGGCTGAGCCATTCCTTTCGATGGCGAGAGCTTCGCGGGTGGGGCAGGCGGTGCTCGCCTTCGCTCGATCCCATTCGAGCAGCGGGCCTAATTCGGCGCGGGCGGGCAGGCGAGCACCGCCTGCCCCACCTTCGGGCTCACTGCAAATTCCACGACATCTCTACCGGCCCGGTAATGCCGCGCCTGGCAACCAAATCAGGCGAAACTCAAAAGCCGCGCCGCTACGGGCGCTCGGGGGAGCGATAGCTTTCGGGCGGCCCGAGGTAGCTGGGCTTTACGCCACCCAGATCCACCACCAGTTTTTCCACCACGATACCCGGGTCCACCATCCAGATCTTCAGCGTGTGGTAACCCGGCTGGGACAACGTGAAACTGGACTTGACGTACCGGACACTGTCTTTCACGGTGGTTTCCCAATCGCGCTGCGTGTTGTGCTCCAGAGTATCGATCACCTGCGGCGGCTGATCGTCGAAGGCCATGGCGAAGCGCAGGCCGCGGCCGGGAACAAAGTTCTGCGTGGGACCGAGAATGGCGTTTACTTCGGTCTTTCCGGCGTGAAACAGATACATCCGGTATTCGAGGGACGGCGAAGCGGCGCCCGCCACCTTGCTGGGCCCCTCCACCGGAAAGACCGACATGGCCGAAAGAGTGCGGCCGAAGTCGGCGATCTTTTCCCAACGGGCGCCGGCCGCGGCAGTATTCTTCGAATAGTGTTCGGCTTCGATGGAGACGTAGCCATCTTCCTCCACGAAACCGTGGAGCGCGGCCGGCGTGATCTCGCGCGGATTGGTCGCGGCAAGCTTGACAACAGTTTCCACGCCGCCGGGGCCGGCGATCCGCACCGAACCATTGGATGAACCCGCGGGAGCTTTGCTCCAATCCACGCTCACCCAGAGCCGTTGCTCCTTTTCCACCGTGCCCTTGCCGGCGCTGAGCGCGATCCAGGGAGCGCTGGCCGCCGCGGTGAAGTCGAAAAAAGATTTACCTTTGTTAAATATGTCGATGTAATGGCGCTGCTTATTAAAAACGTCGAAGGCCGGCAATTGTGCGTCTTCCGTGGCGCCGGGCCAGGCCGAAGCGGATCCTTCGATGGCCACGCCCATGGCGCCGGTATCCGGCAGGGCGATCTCCGACACCCGCGGCATGGTGTTGCGCGGCGGTTCCTGCCAGTAGGTGTAGCCGATGTGGGTCTGGTCCATCATGTGGTCCCACTTGCCGTTCAGCAGGGTGTGGTTGTAATAGTTGGCTAGATCGATATCGGCCTGAAAGAGGGCCTTCACGCGCGCCGCGCTGTCGTTGGCGCCGGCGCGGCCCTGGGCGGCATAGAGCTTGTTCCGGGCCGCCGCGATGTACAATTCCGCCACCTGTCCATAGGCCTTGGCCGGATGCAGCACCAGCTCGAAAAACGCGTCGCGGGCGGCGGGAGGCAGCGCGGCCTGCACTTTTTCGGCGCGCGAAACCAGCGAATCGAAATCCGCCACCACGCGCTCGGCTTCCCGGTAATTGGTGAGGCTGAAGGTATCCGGATCGAGCAACTCAGGCTTCCGCCAGCCGCTGTACTTCAAATAAGTGGAAACCAGATCGGCGATTTCGGCGGCGTGTTCCGCTCCGAATTCGCGCTCGGCCCACTGGCGGGTGAACTCGCCCAGCTTTTCTTTGGGCCAGCGTTGGGGATCGCGGGCGAAATTCAGGAAGAAGTCGATGGGAAACTCCATGGGCTTCAGATCGCCCACGTTCACAATCCAGATGCGGTCGGCGCCGTAGTTCAGGGCCAGATTCATCTGCTCCCAGATCTTGGGAATGGGGTTGGTGTCGATCCACTTATAGTTGCGAGGGCCGCCCACGTAGTCGAAGTGGTAGTAGATGCCGGCGCCGCCGGAACGTTTGCGCTCTTCGGGCGTGGGCAGGCGGCGGATGTTGCCCCAGTTGTCGTCGCACCAGAGCAGGGTTACATCGTCGGGGACGCGCATGCCCTTCTCGTAATATTCCTGCACCTCTTTATAGAGTGCCCAGAGCTGCGGGACCTTGGTGACGTCGGGGTTGACCTGCTCCGCGATGATCTTGCGCTGGTCGGCCACAATCTGTTCCAGCAGTTTGACGTTGGCCTCCATGGAGCTGCCGGCCATGGGCCGGTCGCCGTCGCCGCGCATGCCGATGGTAACGATGCTCTCGTAGTCCTTATTGCGGTGGACGCCTTCCGTCCAGAAAGTTTTGAGCACATCGGCGTTCTTGGAGTAGTCCCACGGCCCCGTGCCGTGCCGCGTCCATTCCTTCTGCGCGCGCAACATGGGCTCATGATGGGAGTTCCCCATGACGATGCCGTACTCGTCGGCGGTCTTCGGATTCAACGGATCGTCTTCGTTGAAGGCGTTGTTCCACATGGCGGGCCACAGGTAGTTGCCTTTGAGCCGCAGAATCAGTTCGAAGACCTTCGAGTAGAACTCGTGGTTCATGTTCACCACGTCGGGAGGTCTCGCCGGGTTGTTGGACACCGGCGCCATGCCGTACTTCTCTTTCACCCAGCCGGAGAGCGCGGGGGCTTCATCGTTCAGGAAGATGCCGCGATACTTCACCGCCGGCTCGCCTTCCATGTACCGGCCGGCCTTCACGAACAGGGCATCTTTGTGGACCACCAGGACGTCGGCCCAGTAATACCAGGGTGAGACGCCGATCTGTTCGGAGACGTCGTAGATGCCGTAGATCGCGCCGCGCTTATCGCTGCCGGCGATGACCAGCGCGGAATTCACGCCGGGGAGCGGCTTGGCCACCACCTGGATCGCGAACGCCTCCCATTTGCCGGCGACGCCCGTGACATCGATCTTCTTCTCGCGGATCAACCGGTCGATCAGGGCGCTTCTGCCGATAGTGCCGACGACGATGACGTTGGGGCCGAGACTTCCGGCATCGTGGACCATGCCGGCGGTGACACCCGTGACGCGGGCGATGTCGGCCTGGAGGTCGGCGGCCGCGCGGGCCACGCCGGGCCAGTCGGCGGAATCGACGTAGATGGCCGCCGCGGTCTTGGACTGCACCATGGGAAACGCGCCGGGCGCGGTCTTGTCGAGGATGTAACGGGCCTGTCCGATGGCGTCGGCGTGGCGGGGAGCAGAAAGGAGAAAAAGGCCTAAAACGAATACCGTAACGAATTTCATTGGGCACCTGCCGGGGGCGGCTGCGAGCATTTCGTTGTGGAACCAAACTATAACTGGATTGCCGGCCAAAAGCAAGCCGGATTGGGATCGGACACGCCCCGCCGGGAGAATTGCCCGTGGTCCCCCAAAAGTTTGGCTTGACACGGAATTTGTTTCGTTATACAACTAACTCAACATAACGGTTAGGTTAAGATCTGAATAGGGTCTTTACGTGTTTAGTCGAACCGCCACGTTGTGAGCGGTGCGTCCTTAAGGAGAGTTGCCTAATGAAAAGAATAGTTTACATGTTTGTGGCGCTGCTGATTTTGGTCAGCCTCGTAAGCGCCCAGGAATCCCGAGCGACCATCCAGGGGGCGGTGAAAGATCCCCAGGGCGGCCTGATTGCAGGCGCCACGGTGGTTATCACCAATACGGATAGGCTGACGAAGGTGGATCTGAAGACCAGCTCCAATGGGCGTTATCTCGCCCCGCTGCTGCTGCCAGGGAACTACGAGGTCTCTGCGGAGTCCGCCGGATTTAAGAAAGAAGTGCGTCAGGGCATCGTTCTGTTGACAACCGATGTCCGTGATGTCGACATCACTCTGCAGGTCGGCGCCTCGACGGAATCGGTCACGGTAACCAGCGAAGCGCCCCTTGTGGACAACAGCCGCACCGACAACGGTATGGCGATCGACGACCGCACCACGCGCGACCTGCCAGTCATGACGGACGTGGTCACCAGCATGATTCAGTTCGCCCCCGGCGTACAGACCAACGGCAACGCGCAAGAACTACTCGGACCGCACTCCACGCAAGGCGGCTCGGATTACTCCAACGGCAGCGGCGTAGGCGGGAACGTCTGGACCATTGACGGCGCCTTCAGCAACGGCAATGGCCGCAACACTTCCAACCTGCCCTCCGTCGATACCGTTGCCGAGACAAAGGTCCTCGATAACACATTCGACGGCAGCTTCGGCCATGCCGTCGGCCTCGGTATCTCCATCACCACCAAATCCGGATCGAATGAATTCCACGGTGTCGGCAGCGAGAACTATTGGAGCCAGCGCTGGCAGGGCAGCAACCTGTTCACCAAGCAGACCTATTACAGCAATATCGACAAATTGCTGGGGCAGGGCAACACCGCCGGGGCAGCCGCCGCGGAAGCCGTGCCGATTCAGCCCTCGGGCCATTCGAACCTTTATAGCGGGACCGTCACCGGCCCCATCTACATCCCCCACGTTCTCGACCTTCGCAACAAGGTGTTTTGGACTTTCGGCTACAATGGCGAGCACGATGCCAAGCCGGAGCAGGCCAATACGTATGCTCACGTGGTACCCTCCGCGGCCGAAAAGACGGGCAACTTCTCCGACATGCTCGGAATCACCTCGGATGGCCTGAACTATCAGCTTTACGATCCCCTTTCCGTCAAGGTTGACACCAGCCGGTCTGGAACGCACTACATCCGCACGCCGCTCCCCGGCAACATTCTTCCCGCGTCCTATATCGGCATGGGCGCGCCGGTCTACAAGAACTACACGAAGTATTGGCCCGACCCGAATAACTGGCTGAATCCCGCCCAGGCGCAGAACACCGGCCTTGACGATTACCAGGCGACCACTACGCCCTATAACTGGCTCTTCGGCCAGTATCAGGGCCGCCTGGATATGAACCTGAGCGACAAGTTGCGCATGTTCGGCCGCTTCACCCGCAACCACTTTGTGGAGTACCGCGGCGACTGGACGTATCAGGTCGCGGACGGGTATAACAACTCCAACGCCAACGGCAGCGGCGTGACGCGCGACGATCAGAACGGCGTCCTGGACTTTGTCTACACCATTAGCCCGACCACCATCTTGCACGCCGCGGGTTCGGTGAGCAACTGGATGTCGTACACCACCACATTGCCCTACGCGTTTCAGTTCAAGCCCTCCGACGTCGGGCTTCCGTCGTACCTCGATTCTTACTGCGGGAGTAACTGCTATCTGCCGCAGATGAACATCACCGGCTATTCCACCAACGGTATCAGTGGCGCGCCCAATCCGATCTACAATCGCTTCTACGACTACAACGCCGACGTGTACCACAACGTATCGAAGCACCAGTTTCACGCTGGCGCCGACTTGCGCCAGGAGACCCGGTCCAACCACGCCGCCAACAGCTACGGCAACACCACTTTTAACAACACCTACTTCCGCCAGTACGACGATGGCGGTCCGACCGGAAACTATAACCCGGGCGTTCTGGGTCTGGGTTGGGCGGCATTCATGATGGGCTTGCCCAGTTCGACATCGGCCACCGACAATGCCAGTTACCTGGTTTCCAATCAGTTCGCCGCCGGTTACATTCAGGATACCTGGCGAGCCACCGGGAAGCTCACGCTGACTCTCTCGCTGCGCGCGGAATGGGAGGACGGCGCTAAGGGAAGCAACAATAACTACATTGTCGGCTGGAATTCCGGCGCCCCGTTGCCCATCGCCGCGGCCGCCGAAGCAGCCTACGCGTCCAACCCGATTCCGGAACTGCCGGCTTCCAATTTCGTAGTTCAGGGTGGTCCGATGTACGCCGGCACGCCCGGCGCACCGAGCCGTGCGTGGTCCAGCCAGCTAATGTGGCTGCCGCGCATTGGTGTTGGCTACCAGCTCGATTCCAAGACCGTGATCCGCGGTGGATACGGCATCTACTACGACACCCTGGACGTCAACGCCCTCGTCTACGGGGAAAACAACACGGGCTATTCCACCAGCACCAGCACCACCTTCACGACGAATCAGGGTGTGACCTGGGGTTCGAACGGAGCCTGTGGCACCTGGTGCAATTTGGCCACGACCTTGACGTCTCCCATGTCAGACCTGTTCCCGGTACGCCCCAATAGCGGCGGCACGCGCTTCAACGTGCCCGTCGGCAATACCCTGGGAGATATGGGCCTGCTGGGCGTCAGTGGCGGGCCGACTACCTGGACCGAGCCGCCCAGCGAGCACCCGCGCATGCAGCGTTGGCGCATCGGCATCGAGCGCCAGATTTTCAATCATGATCTGGTTTCCATCGGTTACACCGGCGCGCGTACCAGCGACATGAACGTGAACGAAAACTTCTCCGGCCTTCCGTCCAGTCTCTATTACGTCGGCAACTCCAGGCCGATGACCTCCGCCGGGGCCACCAATTCGTGCGCCGCCGGAATCGTAAACGCTACCGCCGCGGGTTGTCTGCAAGATACCAATCTCGGCGCGAACGTCACCAATCCGTTCTACATCGGCAACTTGACCTCGCTCCAGACCAGTAACCCCGCGCTTTACAGCGCTATTTCAAGCCAAAGCTTCTTCACCAGTGCGACAATTGCCAAGTCCACGCTGCTGAAGCCTTATCCCACGAGCCAACTGACGATCGGTGAGCCGATCGGTCACGAGCGCGAGACGGAACTCGACGCCGCCTTCACTCACCGCTTCTCCCACGGCGTGACGGCCAATGTCGGCTACACCTACTTCGACAGCGCGTACGCCAACAGCTTCTTCCAGCCGTGGAATCCGAACGATCCCAACAGCCCGCAGACGCCCATCTGGCAGATGAATAACATCGCTCCCGACCGCATCACCGCAACCTTCGTCGTCGATCTGCCGTTCGGCAAAGGCCGGCACTGGGTCCACAGCACGGTACCGGCCGCCATCGTGGGTGGCTGGACCCTCGCGGGCAGCTACAACTGGCAGTTGGGCACGCTGATCCAATTGCCGAACACGTTTTATTACGGCAACCTCGGCGCCATCAAGCTCTCCAATCCTGAAATAGGCGAGGAGTTCAACACCGCCGGCTGCGTGCTGAGCGCTTCCCAAGCCGGACCCGGCGATACCATCGTACCGCTCGGCCAGCCTTGCACCTCCGGTTGGGACAAGCGCGTCGCCGCCCAGCCGGGCACTTATCAAGCGCGCATGCTGCCCTACTACGTACCTGGAGTCCGCAATCCCAGCTACGGTGTAGAGAGCCTTAGCGTGATGCGTGACTTCCGGTTTAATATCAAGGACCACCCGCTCACGTTCCAACTCCGTGGCGATGCCCTGGATCTCCTTAACCACTCGAACCTCGGGAGTGTCAATACCACCGACACGGCCGGCCCCGGCGTCTTCGGCGCCATTACCGGCGCCGGCGGCAACTTGAATCGCTTCATCCAGATTCAGGGCCACATCCGCTGGTAACCACGCAACCAGTCCGTTAATCAAACGGCGTCTCGCGACTCACCTCGCGGGACGCCGTTTTCTTTGTGCCGGACTGTAAAATCGGACCAGATGTCCAATTCAAGATTTCCGGATGCCAAAGCGTGGGCGGCGATCGTCTGCGCTACTATTGCGGCCTACTTGCCGGCGCTCCGCGGAAGCCTTCTTTGGGACGATGCGAGCCACGTCACGCGGCTGGACCTGCAATCGCTTCACGGTCTTTGGCGTATCTGGTTCGATCTCGGAGCCACCCAGCAATACTATCCGTTGCTGCACACCGCATTCTGGTTGGAACATCGCCTTTGGGGCGATGCGGTGCTCGGCTACCATCTGACGAACGTCCTGTTGCACGCTCTGGCGGCTTGCCTGGTAGTGACGATAGCGCGGCGCCTGGCACTGCCCGGCGGCTGGCTCGCGGGCCTGATCTTCGCGCTGCACCCGATATGCGTCGAGGCAGTCGCGTGGATCTCCGAACAGAAGAGCGTGTTGTCCGGCGTCTTCTGCCTCGCCGCCGCGCTCGCCTACCTGCATTTTGACCAGTCGCGACGGCCCTCGCGGTACTTTGCGGCGCTGGGACTGTTCATACTCGCACTGCTGAGTAAGACGGTGACGGCGACGCTGCCCGCCGCGTTGCTGGTGGTTTTCTGGTGGCGGCGCGGCCGGCTGGAATGGAAGCACGATGTTCGGCCGCTGCTGCCCTGGCTCGCGCTGGGCGCCTCAGCGGGCCTTTTCACGGCGTGGGTGGAGAAGACCGTCATCGGCGCGAACGGCGTGGATTTCGCACTGACGCCGCTCCAGCGTGTTCTGCTGGCCGGCCGCGCGATCTGGTTCTACGCCGCCAAACTGATCTGGCCCGCGAACCTGACGTTCCTCTATCCACGGTGGAGTATCGATCCAGGGGACTGGCGGCAATATTTGTTCCCCGCCGGAGTCCTGGTTGTGGCCATCGGGCTCTGGCGCCTGGCGCGGCAAAACCGCGGGCCGTTGGCCGGCTTTCTCTTGTTCGCTGGAACGCTGTTCCCGGTCCTCGGCTTCTTCAATGTGTACCCGTTCCGCTACTCGTATGTGGCCGGCCATTTTGCGTACCTGGCCAGCCTGGGCATTCTCGTTCCAGTGGCGTCCGCACTGGCGAGGATCGACAGCAAAGCCGGCAGGATTGCGATCCCGGTAATCCTGCTGGCCGTGCTGGGCGTCTCGACCTGGCGCCAGAGTGGCATCTACAGCGACGAGGAGACGTTGTACCGCGCGACATTGGAACGCAATCCCGATAGTTGGCTGGCCCACAATAACCTGGGCAATATTCTGTTGAAGGACCCCGGCGCGCGCGCCGATGCCATCGCTCATTTTGAAGCGGCCCTGCGAGTCAGGCCCGATTACTGGGAAGCGCATCTCAGTCTGGGGAACGCCCTTCTTGAAATGCCCGGCCGGCTGGATGACGCCATCGCCGAGTACCAACGCGCCCTGCGGCTTGCGCCCGAGTCCGAGCGGGCGCATACCAACCTTGGGAATGCCTTGCTGCAGGCCGGACGAACGGAGGAAGCGATTGCCCAACTGGAAACGGCACTGCGGATTCAGCCCGGCAACGCGGAGGCACACAACGACCTGGGAAACGCCCTGCTGCGCCTCCCCGGCCGTTTGCCCCAGGCCATCGCGGAGTACCAGGCGGCCCTGCGCGCCGATCCCAACCTGGCCGAAGCGCACAATAATCTGGGACGCGCTTTAGCGCAAACGCCGGGCCGCCTGCCCGAAGCCATTGCGCAATTCGAGGCGGCCATACGGATCCGGCCCGATTACTTCGGCGCCCACAGCAACCTGGGCAACGCCTTATCGGAGATCCCCGGCCGCCTGCCGGACGCCATCGTGGAATACCAGGCGGCGCTGCGCATACATCCGGATTTCGCGGCGGCGCACAACAATCTGGGCTACGCCTTGTCGCAGATGTCCGGGCGGCTGCCGGATGCTATTGCCGAGTACCGCGCGGCCCTGCAACTGGCGCCCGATTTCGCGGACGCTCATTACAATCTGGCCAGTGCCCTGTTGGGGGCCGGCCGGCCCGCCGATGCCATCGCCGAGTACGAGGCCGTTTTGCGAATCAGGCCCAACGAGCAAGTCCGGCAGATGGTGGAGCGGCTGCGGGCCGGGCGAAAATAAGACCGGGGCATACCAACATCAGAACTCCTGATGTCGTGGAATTTGGGATGAGCCCGCAGGTGGGGCAGGCGGTGCTCGCCTGCCCTCGATCCGATTCGAGCAGCGGGCCTAATTCAGCGCGGGCGGGCAGGCGGCACCGCCTGCCCCACCTGCGAAGCTCTCGCCGTCGAAAGGAATGGCTCAGCCCATTTTCCCCGCCAGGCAGAAATCCCCGGCCGACATCAGGAGTTCTGACCGTGAGGGAGCGGGTGCTCCACCGAATTTTGCAAGTCCCTCTTAGGCGCTTCACACCTTTTCCAGGAACGCCTTCGTCCAGCCGAGGCTCGCGTCCACGTCTTCCAATTCCCGAGCGATGGCGGCCTCACGCGACAGCCGCGGTAGCGCCGCGCGCGGTGTGCCTTTCTCGGCCAGCGCCAGAAAGCGCGCGAATTCCCAGGCTGGCGTCTTGCGGAATGCGTCCCAGAATTTGGGGTCGCGGTAATTAAAGAATCGCGGACCGTTGACGATGATTTCAAGCGACAAGGCACGGCCGGCGCACTTCGCCGCATACTCGCGGATGTAGTCCTCGATCCCGACATTGCCTTCGCCCATGCGAGTCCAGGCGACCGCGACACCCTGCGGCGTGTTCCACACGGCGGTGTCTCGCACGTGGCTGGTGAGCACATACGGCGCCAGCGTCTCCAGCGTGAGGTGCGGGTCTTCGATGGTCCACAACGGGTTGCCGGAATCCAGACAGGAGCCCACGAACTCCTTGCCCGCCCCCTCGATGAGCGTCTTCACTTCGCGAGCCTGCATGTCGCCCGCGTAGTTTTCGATGGCCACCTTCAGCCCGGCGTCCATGATGCGCGACCGCACGTTGCGCAGCACCTGCACCGTGTTCTCGATGTGGCCCTCAATGGGAATCGCGCCGGTGCGGTCCGCGGCGCTTCCCAGCACGCAGCGTACGATCTTCGACCCCACGGTGCCGGCCGCCGCGGCCATGCGAGTGAGTTGCTCTTCGGCAGTCCCTTTCGACTTGTCGAAGAGCGTCGAGGTGGGGCAGATCGAAAGCATCCCGATCTCCACTTCGATCCCCAGCTTTTCGGCGTGCGTGCGGACTTCTTTGAGATTTTGCTCTTCCAGGCTGCCCAGGAAGCGGACCTCGCTGAAGTGGACCACCCGGATGCCCCACTTCGCGGCGAAATCGAGATACTGGATGGGTGTCCAGCCCTGCGAGCGAAGGCTGTACAGGTCGAGGCCGAACTTGACCGGCGCGTCATACGGTCCGCACCTCGGGGTGGACCCACGGCCGGCGATACGGACGGCGCAACAGGCGATTGGCCTCTTCGTCGCCGATGACCTGGCCGTTCCGCGCATCCCAGGCCAGCGTCCGCCCCAATTGCATGGAGAGATTCGCCAGAATGCAGGACGACGTGGAAATGTAGCCTTCCTCGATATCGGCCACCGGCTTGCCGCGCGACGCCATGTTCGCCAGCAGATCTCTCATATGACCGCGGATGGCCGGCGCCACGTGCCGCTCCAGCCGGGCCTCGGTCCGGTCCTCGGGATATTGATCCAGCTCGTAGGCGACGTCTTTGTGAATCGCCTGCCCGCCGCGGTCCGCCGGAATGAAATCGTAACCCATGACCCCGGCCTTCAGCGTGCCTTTCTCGCCGTAGAGCGTGGCGCCCCACGGATAATTCGCGTCCACCGCGGGGCCGAAACGGCGATGCTGCCAGACCACGGTGATGTTGTCGTAGTCGAACATGGCGGTCTGAGTGTCGGCGATGTCGGACTTACCGCCGGTGAGGACGCGCAACCCGCCAAAGGAAGAAATGCGCCTCGGCCAGCCCAGGCCCATGAACCAGCGGACCATGTCGAACATGTGGATTCCCATATCGCCGATGGTGCCGTTGCCATACTCCATGAATTGCCGCCAATTGCGCTGGATGTCGGGGCTGTAGGGCATCATCGGCGCCGGCCCCACCCAGAAATCCCAGTCAAGTGTGCCGGGCACCGGCGCCGGTTGCGCGGCGGTGGCCCGGCCTGCACCGTAGGAGTAGATCTCCACGTGTCCGATAACGCCGAGTTTCCCCTCCAGCACCAGGTTGCGCGCCTCGATCAGATGCGGAGTGCTGCGCCGCTGCGTGCCCACCTGAACCACGCGTTTGTACTTGCGGGCCGCCGCCAGCATCGCCTGCCCTTCCACCACGTCCACGCTGATCGGCTTTTGCAGGTACAGGTCGGCGCCGGCGCGGGCGGCCTCGATCATGGGCAGGGCGTGCCAATGATCCGGGGTGGCGATCTCCACCATGTCCAGGTCTTTCTCCTGGAGCATCTGGCGGTAGTCGGTGAACATCCGAGGCTTCTTTTTGGATGCCTGGCGCGCGGCCGCCATCTCCGCGCAGTCGGCCATCATCTTCCGGTCGACGTCGCACAGCGAGACAATCTCGACGGGCGCCACCTGGACCAGGCGAAAGATATCGGACTTGCCATACCAGCCGCAGCCGATGAGTCCCACTCGTTTGGGGGGCAGATCCGCGGCTTCTGCCGTATAGCGGCGGGCGGCTGGCAGCGCCCGCGCGGGCAGACTTCCCTGAATGAATTTACGACGGTCCATAGATTCCTCGCGGGCTCCAGTTCCGGTGTCCAGTTTATCGGATTTCAGCGATGGTGGAGAGGCGGGCCGCAACCGGCGCGGGCGGCCGGGTTATGGATTGACGACCACCATGCTGGATTCCAGTCCAGTCTTGCCATTTGCATACATAAACGTTCAGTGGCTTGCTGGGGCATAATGAAGTTGAAGCCATGAACCAGACACTCCAGTTCGGTGACACGCATGTCGACGGCGCGTCGCTGGCGGAAGTATGCCGCCGTTATGGTGTCAAGGAGCTTTCGCTGTTCGGGTCCTCGGTCCGCGGTGAGATGCGTCCGGAAAGCGACATCGACATCATGGTGGAGTTCGAGCCGGGAGTACGCGTCGGTCTGATCAAGTTCGAATCCCTCGTCGAGGAGTTGGCAGCGCTCGCTGGGCGTAGGGTTGATTTGGTTACCAAGCGCGGACTGAAGCCTTGGGTTCGCCCTGAGGTTCTCAGAGACGCGCGTGTCATCTATGAGGCATGAGCCGTCGTTCCTGAAAGACATCCTGTCGGCTTGCAGCAAGATTGAATCAATCGTTGCGGCCACCTCCGAAGATTCATTTCTCAAAGACGAGGTTTTGCCGGCGGCCGTGCTCCATCATCTGACGGTCATCGGCGAGGCTATAAGCCGTCTCTCCGTTGAGCTGAGAGATCGCCACCCTGAGGTGCCGTGGCGGCAGATCATCGCGGTGCGGCACAGAATCGTGCATGCATATTTTGATCTGGATTGGCAGATCCTTTGGGATGCGGCCGCCAGCGACATTCCCGAACTCCGCAGACAGGTTCTCGGCATCCTTATGACGGAGTTTTCAGAATCTGAATCCGATTGAAGTGCCGGTTATTACTTCCCGCCACCCCAACGCGGATTCGAACCTGAGAATAAAGAGCTTAGCGGCTTCGCTGAATGGAAGCCCTGCATTTCCAACGACGCAAACTTCAGAACTCCTGATGTCGCCCTGCAATTTCTGCCTGGCGGGGAAAATGGGCTGAGCCATTCCTTTCGATGGCGAGAGCTTCGCAGGTGGGGCAGGCGGTGCTCGCCTGCCCGCCCGCGCTGAATTCGGGCCTGCTGCTCGAATAGAATCGAGCGAAGGCGAGCACCGCCTGCCCCACCTGCGGGCTCACTGCAAATTCCACGACATCAGGAGTTCTGAACTTTGGCTCCCCACGTATGACTCGAACCTGCACCCCTTCCGTTACGAACCGCGGAATCGGACGCCGGATTTTGTAGGTCCCTTACGAAGCTTTCGCCTGTACCTGACTGGTCAGCGAGTGCACTTTCAGTAGCAGCGAGATTTCGTTAGCCGGAGTTTCCAGAGCCGCCGCGATACTGGGGACCGATTCTCCGCGCCGATGCATACGCAGCGCCTGCGCCCGCTTGGTGAGATCGATGCCCGCGCCGATGGGGCGCCCGGGCGGTACCGCTTCCAGGTGGCGCACCGATTCCCGCAGGCTCTCGATTTCGGCTTCCAGCCCGCGAACCGCCACCAACTCCGACTCGCGAGCGGTGTCCGACTGCGTCGCCCGAAAGCGCGCCCTGGCCAATTCCACTTTGACGCTGACGAACAGCGCCAGGCTGGTCAGCAGGCACAACGACGCGCCGGAGTAAAAGGTCACGGGATTCAACAGCCATTCCAGGCGCATTACTTCTCCTCTTCCGGCGCCGGAGCCGCTTCCAGACGCTCGCGGCGGCTCTCGATCTGCGAAATCCGCACTCCGTAATTGCCCTGCACCATCACCGCCTCGCCGCGCGCCACTACCCGGCCGTTGACCAGAACTTCCACCGGCTCTTCGGCGCTCTGGCCGAAATCGATCACCGACCCGCGATTCAGATCGATCACTTCGTCGAGCGTCATCTGCGTCCGCCCGAAACGCAGCGTGACCGGCAGTTCGATGTCCAACAGCAGATCCAGGGCCGAGCCCGGCTGACCGATTCCTGCGCTCATACTCTTCTCCTTGGCTGATTCAGCCAGACTCGTTCCATGTGGCTGCGCAGCCGCAGGATGGCCTGCGTACGCAATTGGGCGATGCGCGAGAGGTGCATCTTCATCACTGCGGCGATTTCCCGCAGATTCAATTCTTCGTAGTAATACAGACTCAGCACGGTCCGCTCCGGCTTAGGCATGCGCTCGATCGCCAATGCCATGATTCGCACCAGTTCGGCGCGTTCCACCATGTGCGACGGCCAGGCATCTTCGCCCGAGGAGATGAAGTGGAGCAGGTTGCGGCCGGAATTCTCTCCGGGCTCGAACTCCAGGCGCTCCAGTTCCACGGACTGTACCTCGGCCAGCCACTTCTGATACTCCGCAATGCCGATATTCAATTCGGCGGCGATTTCTTCTTCGGCCGGCTCGCGTCCATAACGCTGCTTGGCGCGGTGAATGGCGCCTTCGATCAGCTTGGATCGCTTGCGGGTTTCGCGTGGCGCCCAATCCATCTCCCGGAGGCTATCGATGATGGCGCCGCGGATGCGCCGCTCGGCGTAGGTGTTGAGCTGCACGCCCATGGTCGGATCGAAATTGTCGATGGCCGCCATCAGCCCGATCACGCCGGTGGAAATCAGGTCGTCCAGGCTGATGTAGTCCGGCAGGCGGTCGTGAATCCGCCGGGCGATCAGACAAACCTGTGGGAGGTGCTCGAGGACAAGCGCCTCGCGCTGCGAGTTGATTCCCTCATCGCCAGCGGGACGGTAGTGTTGGAGGCCAGTGGCCATCGGATCTCTCGGCTAAGCTACGGCCTGCAACGAATCAGGCAATTGGCGTACCAGTGAATCGATCACCCGGTCCTTGGTTGCCTCCTGGATATCTTCGGGTACGGACTGGCCATGGCAGAAGAAAGAAAGCGGCTTTTGCGTGCGCGCCGCCTCGGTAAAGACGGCAGCGGTGGAACTTGTCTCATCCATGCGCGTAAAGATCAGTTTGCCGGGGTTAAACTCGCCGAAGCGGTCGATGGCGCTTCGCAGACCGGCGCGGTCCATGGAAGCTGTCAAAACTAAGTGAGTGTCAATATCCTGACGGCGGCTGAGAAACGTCGCGAGGTCGCCGCCGAGTTCCTGCTGCATGGCGGCGCTGAAGCCCGGAGTGTCGATCAAGACGTAGGTATTGGCGGGCGCGGAGTCGATGGCCTGGGCCAGTGCGGCGGTATTCTCCACGGCTTGAAACGGTACGCCGAGAATCGCGGCGTAGGTGCGCAACTGCTCGGCGGCGCCAATGCGCAAAGTATCGGCGGAGATCAACCGCACGGCGCGCCCCAGCTTGAGGCACTGGTGGACGGCGAGCTTGACTAGCGTGGTGGTCTTGCCCGATCCCGGAGGGCCCACCAGCGCGGTAATACGGCCGATTTCGGGCAGTACCTCGAAGCGGCTGGCGAGCTCGCCGGCCATGGCGGCCGATTCCGTCTCGGAGGCGGCCGAATGGGGCCGGACGATGTCCAGCACGGCGCCCTTCTTGCGCACCGCGGGCTCGGTGGAAAACGGCCGTTCCTCCACGTCCGCATCGTCGCCGGAAAGCCCGGCTAGCGCGGACCTGTTGTGGGACAGCATCCGGCGGATTTGGGACATGCGCTGCTGCAGTTCTTCGGCGCGCGATGCCGGCTTAGGCGCGGGAAGGCTCGCCTCGGGACACACCCCAAAGACCACTTCGAAATCGCCCAGGCGCCGCGCCTCGGGAGGCGCTTCACGGGAATTCAAGAGCAGTGCGTCTGACCCAAACTCGCGGCGGGCCTGTTCCATGGCTGCGGGGATGGAGCCCGCAAAGAACGATTTCACGTACAGGTTCGCGGCTTTTTCAGGATTGGGCATGGTTATTGGATAACTCCCTGCGAGATGATTTTGACTTCCATGGGAACCTCGTTATGCGAGACGAAAAACACGTTGCGGTTGCTGGGCTCTACCATTTGCCGCAGGAAAAAGCGCGCCCCGGAACTGGCGATCGCCGCCACGGGCGTCTCCGGCGTGCCGACCTTCGCGTTGATGCGCTGCAGCAGGTCGCGGATGGCCGGCGGCGAGAGCGTCACATGGCTGTTCTGTTCGCCGTGCTGCACGGTGGATTCCACGGATTGCTCCAGTTGCGAGTCCAACAAATACGCCGGCAGGTCGCCGGCCGAATTCAGGAACGGCTTCACCACCATGCGGCGCAAGGCCTGGCGCACGTATTCGGTGAGCAGCACGGGATTGCGCGTGGTGACGGCGGCCTCGCCCAGCGCTTCCAGAATGGTGACGGCATCGCGGATGGAAACGCGCTCGCGCAGCAGGTTCTGCAGCACGCGCTGCACCGTGGAAAGCGGCAGTAGCTTGGGAACCAGGTCTTCCACCACCTTGGGATGGTCGATGGCTACACGGTCGAGGAATTTCTTGGCGTCCTGCCGGGAGAACAGTTCCTGCGCGTAGCGGCGGACCAGTTCGGACAGGTGCGTGCCCAGCACGCTGACGGCGTCCACTACCGTGTACCCTCCGCGCCGCGCGGCTTCGGCCTGCTCCGATGGCACCCACCAGCCGGACATGCCGAAGGCCGGTTCCTTAGTCGGTTTGCCGCCCGCGGGCGGGTCCACTTTGCCCACCGGGATGGCCAGTTCGCATCCCGCTGGCATCTCATAGCGGGCGATTTCGGCGCCCTTCAGCGAGATCGCATATTGGTGCGCTTTGAGCGCCACATTGTCCACCACGCGTACCGGACCGAGCACGAAGCCCAGGTCGGAAGCGATCTGCCGGCGGATTCCGCCAATGCGTTTGATAAGCGGGGAATCCTGCCCGCCGCCCACATATTTCACCAGGCCGAGGCCCATCTCGATGGCCAGCGGTTCCACCTTCAGCAGCGCATCGATATTCTCTTTGGCGGCAGCCGGCTTGGCCACGGCGGCGGTCTTTTCCGCGGCCGCCTGTTTCTTTCGCATGTTCCAGGCGGCGAAGCCCAGGCCGGAGCCGAGCAGCAGGAACGGCACACTGGGCAGCCCTGGAAAAACCGCCAACACGATCAGCACGCCGCTGGCCAGAAACAGAGGCTGCGGGCTGCCGAACAGTTGCTTGGCGAAATCGGCGCCCATGCGATCGTCGGAGCTGGCCCGGGTAACGATGAGGCCGCCCGAAATGGAAATCATCAGCGCGGGAATGACGGTCACCAGGCCATCGCCGATGGTCAGGATGGTGTAAGTCTGCAGGGCCTTGGCCAAGTCCATGCCATGTTGCAGCACGCCAATCAGGAATCCGGCGACGATGTTGATTCCGGTGATCAGGATGGCCGCCACGGCGTCGCGCTGGGTGAAGCGCGATGCGCCGTCCATGGCGCCGTAGAATTCGGCTTCGCGCCCCAGGTCTTTGCGGCGCTTGCGGGCTTCGGTCTCATCGATCAGGCCCGAGCTCAGGTCGGAATCGATGGACATCTGTTTGCCGGGGAGGGCGTCGAGAGTGAATCGCGCGGTCACTTCGGAGATGCGCACCGCCCCGTGATTGATGACCACATATTGAATGGCGATCAGGACCAGGAAAATGACCGTGCCGATGATGTAATTGCCGCCCACCACGAAGTTGCCGAAGGCCTGGATGACGTCGCCGGCGGCGCTGGTGCCGCCGTTGCCGTTCATCAGAATCAGGCGGGTGGCGGAAATACTCAGTGCCAGGCGGAAGAGCGTGAGCAGCAGGAGCGTGGTGGGGAAAACGGAGAACTCCACCGGCTTGCGGATATACATGGCGACCATCATCACTACCGTCGACATCATGATGTCGGTGACGATGAGGACGTCGAGCATGAAGCCCGGCAGCGGCGTGATCAGCGCGATCACGATGCCCAGGACGGCGATGGGGACGCCCAGCTCTTTCCAATTTGCGAGCGCCAGCTTCCACGGTGCGGGTGCGGCGATCGCTTTTGCCTGTGCTGCCAACTTACGCTCCTTTAGGTGTCATGCTGAAACTCGTGGCGCAGGCACTCCTGCCTGCCGGGTCGAGACTCGTCTCGACCCTTTTCGAACGCGGTATACACCGTCCCGGAGCGCCGAGATGAGTCTCGGCGCGGCAGACAAAAGTGTCTGCGCCACGTCGCTGCCGTCCGTTTTTTGACATTGCTAACCTTTTATGCACTTCGCCTTCCATTCATCAGCTTGAAAATGTAGGCCAGCACTTCGGCCACGGCGCGATAGAACTGCGCCGGGATCTCCTGTCCCACGTCGACGGACTTATAGAGCGCCTGCGCGAGCGGCGGATTCTCGATCAGCGGAACCTGGTTTTCCACGGCCTTCTGGCGAATGCGCAGCGCCAGATAGTTCTTGCCCTTGGCTACGACCATGGGGGCGCCCTTGGCGTTCATGGAGTACTTCAACGCCACGGCGTAATGGGTGGGGTTGACGATGACGGCGGTGGCGGTGGGAACCTCGTGCATCATGCGGCGGCGCGCCAGATCGCGGCGGATGCGCCGGATGCGCTGCTTCATCATGGGGTTGCCTTCCACTTCCTTGAACTCGTCGCGGATGTCCTGCTTGCTCATCTTCAAATCGTTCTGGTAGCGCCTCTTCTGGCGCAGCAGGTCTACCGCGCCGAACACGATGAACACCAGCGACGCCTTCCACAGCAGCGTCTGGATGGAGCCGCCCACCAGGCTCGCGCCATCGGGCACGCTGCGCAGGGGCAGCGACAGGTAGCTCTGGAAATTGTCGGCCACCAGGTAGTAGACCGCCAATCCGAATGCCGGAATCATGATGGCCGCCTGCAGCAGCGAAGGCAGGTTCTGCCTGGGCAACTCTTTCAGGCGCGAGGCGGGACTCAGACGTTTGATATCGGGCGCCAGTTTTTTCAGGCTGACTCCCATGCGGGTGACGCCGAATTGGATCGCCAGAGTGATGGCGATCATGGTGGCGCCCAGGGCGCCTAGCGGGATCAGCATGTGCACCAGCAGGTCGAGTCCCAGGCCGACCACCTCGGAGGTGCTCAGGCGCGGGTCGAGCGCATGTTGTAGAAGGGCGGCCATACTGGCGCGCATCGACTGGATCCAGCCCGGGCCCCAGGAGTGCAACAGCGTGACGAAGGCCAGGAACTGCAGGGCGTTCACGAACACGCGGGCGGTAGGGAAATTGCCGTCCTCGCGGGCCTTTTTCATGCGCCGCTGTGTCGGTTGCTCGGTCTTTTGCTGGTCGGCCATGGGGTGTCAGGATCGCTCCCTCACGGTCGCGGCTCGGTATCCGGCCTTCGTTCCGAGCCGCGACCGTCAGGGAGCGTTAACGTCATCCGTGTCTGAACGCCTGTTGACATACCCTAGCGCGCGATGAGCCCTCGCGCCATGGTCAAAGCCACGCCGCTTTCGGCGCGATAGAGAACCGGAAATAGCACCGCCAGCCATCCCAGCATGGTGAGACAAATCAACATTTTGACGGGGAAGGCCACGGTGGTCAGATGCAGTTGCGCGTTGACCCGGCCCAGCAGCGCCAGCGCGATATCGAGCATCACCATGACGGCGATAATAGGCAGCGCCAGCCGCAGCCCGGTGGAAAACATCGTCGAGCCCACCGTCAACACTTGCGCCGCCGCGCCGCGGGTGAGCACAAACGCCCCGGCGGGGTACGTCTCCATGCTGCGGGCGAACACGCGAATCACTTCGCGATCCAGGCCGGTGGCAAAAAACAGCATGCCGGAAGCGATCTGCATGAAGACCACCATCACGCCGGAATCGGCTTGTGTATTGGGGTCGAAAGTGGAGGCGAAGGCATAGCCCGCCTGCATGCTCAAGGCCTGCGCACCCACCGCGAAGGACTCGGTGACGAAGGCCACCCCCAAGCCGATGCCGATTCCCAGGGCCGCTTCCACGATCAGCCACATCACCAGCGTGCCGGCCGAGGGATAAGCCGTAATGTGCGGCCACAGCGGAAACAGGGCGACGGTGATGCCGAACGCGAGTATCACCCGCGCCGGATTGATGACCGCGCCGATGCCCGGCATGGGTACGAAAACGAAGACGCCGGCCACCCGCGCCAGCGTCAAAAGGAAGCCCAGTAGAGTTGCCGTGGAAAGGACCAGGTCACCGCCCATAGCGGCTCAGGTCCCCCAGGATGCCGATGGTGTAGGCGCTCATTCTGTGGAGCATCCACGGCAGCGCGAGGATGAAGGCGCCCAGAAAAGCGAGCAGGCGCGGGATGGCGTTGAAGGCCGTGTCCTGAATAGAGGTGACGATCTGGATCAGGCTGATGAAGATGCCCACTACGAAGCCCACGGTAAGCAGCGGCAACGCCAGCCAGAAGGCCGTCATGAGGGCCTCGCGCAGAATCTGAATCACGAATTCGGGGGTCATGCGTAGAAGCCTTTCATGAGCGAGCCGATCACCAGGTTCCAACCGTCGGCCAGCACGAACAGGAGAATTTTAAAGGGCGCCGAGATCATCACCGGCGGCAACTGCACCATGCCGATGGAGAGCGTCACCGAAGCCACCACCAGATCGATGATGAGGAATGGCAGGAAGAGCACCGCGCCGATCTGGAATCCGGCCTTCAGTTCGGAGAGAATGTATGCCGGAATGAGAATGCGCAATTCCAGGTCGTCGGGAGTATGCGGAGCGGGCGATTTAGTGATGTCCAGGAAAAGCTTGACGTCTTTTTCGCGGGCGAAGCGCACCAGGAAAGCTTTCAGCGGCTTGGCCCCGGCATCGAAGGCCTGGTCGGCGGTGAGCTGGTTGTTTTGCAGTGGCTCCCAGCCCTGGTGGTAGACGTCCGCCGCTACCGGCGAAATAATCAGGATGGTGAGGAACAGGGCGATCCCCACCAGCACCTGGTTAGAGGGAACGGTCTGCGTCCCGAGGGCCTGGCGCAGGAAATGCAAAACGATGGCGATGCGCAGGAACGGCGTGATGGACATCACCAGCGCGGGCAGCAGGGTGAGCAGCGTCAGCAGAATGACAATCTGCATGGGCACGCTGAGCGACTCGCCGCCCTTGGAGAGTTGAATGCCCATCACTGAGGCGGACTGCGGAGCGGCCTGCGCCACCCCAGCCGCCAAAGCGAAAAGCAGGGTGCTGCCGATGTGGCGCAGGCGGGGTCGAGACTCCCGATGCCGTGGAATTTGGGATGAGCCCCGAGGTGGGGCAGGCGGTGCTCGCCTGCCCGCCCGTCTTAGCTGAACAGGCCCGCTGCCTAGACAGGATAGAGGGCAGGCGAGCACCGCCTGCCCCACCGAGCAAGACCCCGCAGGCAGAAGTGCCCGCGCCACGTTGAAACTCATTTCGCCACCTGCGTCTGTTCCAAAGGAATTTCGCCGTCCAGCACGGAACAACCTCCCGGAGAGACCGCGATCAATAGCACGCGGCCGCTGACATTCACCAGATGGAGCGAATGCTGCGGAGTCAACGCCAGCCGCTCCAGCGTCTGCATGCGGCGCGCGCCGGTCCGCCCCACGCCTGTCACGTTGAATTGCGCCAGCCCCTTGCGGCGCAGCCAGTAGAGCGTGCCGCCCAACAGGCCGAGCACGAACACCACCACCAGCGTTTGCTGAATCGCTTCCATGTCAGTTCTTGCCTTTGAAACCCACCATGCGGACCACCCGGCGTCCGTTGGCGCGGGCCAGTTCGCCCGAGCCTAGCAAGGCCCGGCCCACCAGAATATCGACGCTCTCGCCGGCCGCCCGGCCGGACACCACCAGGCTTCCCACCGTCAATTCCAACAACTCGCTGACGCGCAGGGCCCGGCCTTCCACCACCGCTTCCACTTCCAGCGGGAGGTCCATCAGGTGCCTTGCTTGTGCCAGTTTCGCCATGTTGGATTACGCGTGGACCAGGTTGACCGTCTCCTGCGCCAGCGTGTCGCTGGTGGTGATCACCCTCGACGCCGCCTGATAGCTGCGCTCGTAGGTGAGCAGTTTCGTGAACTCAGCGGCCATGTCGGTGTTGGAGGATTCCAGCGAGCCGCCAACAATCTGCCCGCGCCCGCCGGCTCCGGCCGCGCCCAGGGCGGCCTGGGCAGTGGCGGCGGAGGCCTGCAGGTTGTTATTCCCCACCTGTAGCAGGCTGGTGGGATTGGCAATCGACGCCACCGCCAGTTGGCCCAGCGTCACTTGTTGGCCGTTGGTATAAGTCGCCATAATTGTGCCGCCGTTCTGGATGGAGACCTGTGAAACCTCGCCGGCCGCGTTACCGTCCTGCACCGGGCTGGACATGCCGGACGTCTGCGCATACTGCGTGATTTCCGGAGTTCCCGTGCTGTTGTACAGGTTCCAGTTGATGTTCAAGTCCGCGGCCCCGTCCGCCAGGCCAGTGACCGCGACGGCTACCGGGGAGCCGGCCGCCGGAGTAGTCAGGGCTCCGCTGCTGTTGAACGCCAGCGTGCCGGTGGCCACGGTTGTGTTGCCGCCGGTAGCCAGGTCCGCGGCCGGTACGGTCACGGTGTAGCTCCAGCTATTGGAGGCGGTCTCGGTGTAATTGACGGTAAGGGTATGGGCCGTACCCTGCGAATCGTAGACCGTGAGGGGGGCGCTGAAGGCTCCGCCCGTGGCCGTGGAACTGTCGAGGTTCACGTTCATGCTCATGGTGGTGGTGGCTTTCGGGGCGATCACCGACCCCACGGGCACGGTGATATTGCCGACCGCTCCGTTGGTGTCGACCACTCCGTTGGTCGCCGTCCAGCCTTGCACGTTCTGGCCGGTCGCAGTCAGCAGGTTGCCGCTGGCATCCAATTGGAAACTGCCGTCGCGGGTGTAGAGTTGGGTGTTGCTGGAATCCTTGACGACGAAGAAGCCGTTCCCCTGGATCATGGCGTCCAGGTCGCCATTCGTGGTGTCCTGGCTGCCCTGCGAGAAATCCTGGACGGTCCCGATCTGTCCCACCCCCGCGCCGACTTGGCCAGTATCGGATCCCGTGCCAAGCTGTTGGGCCATCAAATCCGAGAAGTCGACCGTGCTGGCTTTGAAGCCGGTGGTGTTGAGATTGGCGAGGTTGTTGCCGACCACGTCGATGGCCGTCGAATCGGCGTTCAGCGCGGATAGTGCGGTGTTGAATGCGGTTCCCATAACGTTTCTCTGTGCCTCCTACGATTGAGTCTGATTATTCGTGGCCGTAGTGCCGGACGCGGCGCCGGTGGACGAGCTTGCGGCGGCTGACGCGTCGGTTGTCAGTGTATCGGTATCGGTGCGGATCGCCATGACCTGCTCCAATTCGCTGAACTGCGCCAACTGCGAAACGAATTGCGTGCTGTCGGTGGGGTTCAGCGGGTCCTGGTTCTGGAGTTGCGCCACCAGAAGCTGCAGAAACATCTGTTCGGTGGGCGCGGTGCCGCCCAGCGCGCTGGCCGCGCTGCTGGAACTGCTCGAACTGGAACTGCTGCCAAGGGAACTAACTGCTGAAGCCATAAAAACCTCCTGAAGACTTCTCTCCGCCGGTGAGACTGGATTCCAGTTCTTCGACCCAGCGGGGCTGGTTGGACTGATTCTGATTGCGCCGGCCGCCATCCTGTTGCGACCCGTTTTGTTGCGGCTGCCCGTCGCCGCCGCGCGAATGGTTGGTGGGCGCCTGGGGCGAGGCAGTGGGAGTAAGCGGCGCGGCGGAAACGCCCGGCCGCCACATTTCGGAGCGATACCCGTTCTCTTCCAGCCGGCTCTGTAATTCGGATAAGCCTTGCCGCAGTCCGCTGGTCAGGGTGGCGTCGCCGCTGTGTACCGAAACGCGAACTTCGCTGCCCGCCTGCACCACGCGCACATCCACCGGCTCTTTACCCGGCTGCGTAACTTGCAGCGAGATGTCCTTGAGCGGGGCGGAGGCCTGCGGCAGGCTTTCGGCCAGGGGTGCGGACGTCTCAACAGGATGGCTGGCGGCGGCCGGCGATTGCGGGGCAGCGGGCTCCGCGTTGCGCTCCCCGGTTGCGGTTGTGGCCGCCAGCAACCCAGGTGCGGCGAACGGCGCAGCGTTTTCGTTATCCGCGGCTACTACTTTCTTGCTGGCGGAAGCCACGGCCGCGGCGGAGGCCATCTCAGAGGAAAGCGCGGAGCGGTCGACGCCCTGCACCGGTTCGACCCGCGCGGCGAATGCCATTTCCCGCGGCTGCAAGACCGGTCCGGTTGCGGCCGTGAGATCTGGCTTTGCGGGTTCCGCGGGCTCGCCGGGTTCGCTGCGGGAAACAGCCGCTGTCACTGCATTGGCTGGCTCGCCGGTATTCACAGGAGCAACTGTGGCTGGCGGCAACATTGCGGTGAGCTGCGGCGCGGGCACGGGCGAGACGGCTACTGGCGCTGCCTGCGTCGATTCATCGGAAACCGCTTGCCGCTGCGGAATTGCACGTTTCGCGCCTCGTTCGGACTTCTGCGTGTTGGCGTGCGGCCCGGTGGAATCGCCTGCGCCGTCGTTCGGAAAATGAATTTCGTAGGGTAGTGTGGGCTGGGCCACGGCCGGGACGTTTGCCGTCACGGGCGCCGTCTGGGGCGCTGGCCCTACGGAGCGCCCCGCGCCGGCACTCGGGGACACAACCGTCAGTCCGCTGAGTTGCTCCGCGAACGGCACACCGCTGCTATCGCCAGCGTCCGCGGGCGGACGAAATGTCGCCCCAACAAGCATGGAAGGGACGGCCGCGCAAGCAGCGGAAGCAATTGTCACGCGGCGAGAAATGCAGATGGAGCGCCAAGCGGCCCCGCTATTCTTTTCAATCCGATAGCCGCGCCGGAGGGGTGTTGGCGTTTTGACTGTCAAGCCGGTTAGTCAAAATTTTGACAAATTCCGGCTCCACTTATCCATACATATCGCCGCTTCTAACTGATTTTCTAGGGAATTTTTCCAGCTAACACTTAGGCCACTCAGTTGCAATCGCCCTCACCGGTCGCTCCGTTATGGATAATCTCACCATCGCCGCCGCCAGTGGTTTGCGGTCCCGCATGGAATCGCTCGACCTGCTGGCCAATAATCTGGCCAACTCCGGCACCACCGGATTCAAGCGCGACCAGGAATTCTACGGCCTGTATTCGTCCGCCGACTCCAACGATCCCTCAACCGGCGGCCCCAGTTCCACTCTTCCTACGATAGAGAAGCAGTGGACCGATTTCTCGCAAGGGACCATTCAAGTGACCGGCAATCCCCTGGATATCGCGCTCGATGGCAATGGCTTTCTGGCCGTGAGCGGTCCCAGCGGGACCTTATATACACGCGCCGGCAATCTGAAAGTGCTCCCCTCCGGGGTATTGGCCACAAGCGATTCTTATCCGCTGCAAACCGTCGGCGGTGGAACCATCGATGTCGCTCCCGGCAAGCCCGTTACCATTCTCCCGGACGGCACGGTGCAGCAATCCGGCCAATCCGTCGGCCAGCTCGATGTAGTGAACTTCAAATCCACTGACTCTCTCCGAAAAATGGGGAGCACCTGTTTTCAGAATACGGACGCCGGGAATCCTCCTGTTTCCGCCGCGAATGTAACGGTCCAACAGGGAAAAATCGAGGGTTCCAACGTTCCCGTGGCGGATGCGGCCATGCGCCTCGTGGGCGTGATGCGCCAATTCGAGATGTTGCAGAAAGCCGTGAGCGTCAGCAATGACATGGATACCAAGACAATTCAGGAAGTGGCGCGCGTAGGTTCCTGACGCGTCCGGCCAGAGTAACAGCGGAGTACTTACATGATCGATTCCATAACTAACAACAACGCCTCGGCTGTAACCGTTCAAAATGCCGCGCCGGCGCCGGCCAGCCAGCAGTCCGGCGCACAGTACGATTTCGCGGAAATCTTCGGCGCGGCCTCCGACGAGCGCGGTCCGGTTGCATCGTCGGCTACGGATTCATCGCCAACCACCCCGGTCTCTTCGGCGGGAGGCCTGCAAACGGCCATCGCACAAGCCACCACCACGGTTATGGATGCGGCTGCCACCACTACGGCCCCGGCAAGCGATGCCACGTCCACTCCGGGGATCGAGACCCTGGTCGACGCCATCATGAACGGCTCGTTCCAGGGAACCAATGTGACGGATCCGTCGCAATTGCAGGAAACCACGCCTATCGGCACCGACACCATGCCGAATTTCTATTACGCTTCCGACCAGACGGCCTCGCAACTGGCGGCCTTGCTGGGCGGCAAGGTGGTCCAGATGAAGGCCTTCGGCCAGGACCAGGGTTGGACCGAACCGAACGCCAATTTCATCGAGCTTCCCAACGGCCAAACGTTCAATGCCGCCGACGTGGCTTACTATAGCCGCGCAGGGGTGGCAGGCGCCACGCAACTTACCGCGGACATCACCGCGACAATCAATGAGGGCGCCGCCTGGACTAACTGGTACCAGAATGGCGGCCAGATGCCCACCTTCGCTACAGGCTATGTAGGGCCCGCCATCACGGGTATGGCCTATGCTTCCGGCTCGGTTGGCGCCGACGGCAACGTGATCAACCCAGCCATGCAGAGTACCGCAACGCAAGGAACATAAAAATATGATTCGAGCACTTTACAGCGCCGCCAGTGGCATGACCGCGCAGCAGCTCAACGTCGATAACATCGCTAATAACCTGGCGAATGCCAACACCACGGGTTATAAGATGCGTACGCCCCAGTTCCAGGACTTACTCTACCAGAGTATCGTGTTGCCGGGCGTCAACGCGGGGCAACAGACCACCGTGCCTGCCGGACTGCAACTGGGGCTCGGCACAAGGGCGTCGTCCAACGAGATCATCTTCACCCAGGGCAGCATGAACCAGACCGGCAACCCGCTCGACGTAGCCATCCAGGGAAACGGATTCTTCCAGGTACGCATGACTACCGGAACCCTGGCGTACACGCGCGATGGGTCGTTCCAGATGGACAAGAACGGCGTGGTGGTGGATTCCAGCGGCAACCCGCTCGATCCGCAGATCACCATACCGGCGAATGCCCAATCCGTGACCATCGCTCCCGATGGCACGGTCAGCTATGTCACTCCCGGCCAGGTCAACGCGCAACAGGCGGGGCAAATTCAGATCGCCAGCTTCCAGAATCCAGCCGGCCTGAATAGCATCGGCAAGAATCTGTACCAGCCCACGGACGCCTCGGGCGACGCCACCGTGGCCGCCCCCGGAGGGACGGAAGGTCTCGGTACCCTGATGCAGGGTTATACCGAACAATCCAACGTCAGCATCGTGGATGAGTTCATCAACCTGATTGCGGCGCAGCGCGCGTACGAGGCTAATTCCAAGGTGGTCAAAGCCGCCGACGAGATGTACCAACAGGTCAACAACCTGAAACAATGAGGCTCCGTATCTTACTCCTGTTTGGCTGGACGGCGTGGTTCGCTCCCGCGCAGGAACCAGCCTGCCACCCCGTGGAGCGCGACCGCATACGGGCGCAAGACCTGGCGGCCATCCTCCCGGAGTTCGCTACCGCGCCCCCGGAAGCCATCCTCGGGCAGGCCCCCCTGCCCGGCGCGCGGCGCACTTTTCATACGCCGGAGTTGCAGGCCTTGGCGCACCGTTTTGGAATCGTCCTTTCGTCGGCTCCCGACACTTGTTTCGAATGGGCCTTGCAGCCTTTGGACCGCGCCCGTGCCATCGCCGCCATCGAGGAATCGCTGCAAATACCCGGCGCCAAAATCGAAATCGCCGACATGATCTCCGACCGCGTACCGGCGGGCCGCATCGAGTTTCCGCTCAGCCGTCTGGGGACGCCTTCTCCGGCCGGTCCGAGCGCCCCGGTGCTTTGGAGGGGCGATGTGGTGTACGGCGACAGCCACCGTTTTCCCATCTGGGTCCGCGTGGGGATTACGGTTCCCTGCCGCAGGTTGGTCGCCGTGGAGAGTCTGAAGGCCGGCCAGCCGATTCAAGCGCGCCAGGTCCGCGACACTACGGGCGCCTGTTTTCCGCTATCCGGCAAAGAGATCCCGGCAGTCGAGGAAGTAGCCGGCATGGTGCCGCTTCGTTCCGTCACGGCGGGAAGCGAGTTGCGTCCCGAGTTTCTGACCCCGGCCAACGAGGTGAACCGCGGAGACGCCGTGCATATAGAGGTCCGCAGCGGCGCCGCCCGCCTGGCGTTGACGGCCCGCGCCCTGACTGGCGGGCGCAGCGGCGACACGATTTCCGTTCGCAATCCTGAAAGCAATCGAACCTTCCAGGCCCGCGTTACCGGCAAAGGCACGGCCATTGTCGAAGCGGGTATTCCGAAAGGGATTTGAGATGCGTTTTTCAACTACGTTGCGGTGTCTGACGATGGCCGCGCTGCTTCTGGCGCAACCGTTGCATGCCGCCGGCAAGAAGCCCAAGAAATCGACTGAGCCGACCGCCCTGGATAAATACCTGCAGGAAGCTCTCAAGCAGCCGGTGGCGCCGGTCCAGCCTTCGGCCGGTTCGCTCTGGTCTTCGGCCTCGCGCCTGACGGATATCGGCAGCGACGTCCGCGCGGCGCAGGTGGACGACCTGGTCACCATCGTCGTCAGCGAAAACGCCTCCGCCGTCGCCACCGGCGCCACCAAGACATCCCGTTCTTCCGCTGCATCCAGCCAGATCAGCGCACTCGCCGGTC
>Ga0182016_10001171_pt1 | contig 32066 bp, 34 predicted proteins | sample 712S2MmetaG_FD_120491 | JGI IMG/M metagenome (GOLD analysis project Ga0182016, IMG submission 120491) | Permafrost microbial communities from Stordalen Mire, Sweden - 712S2M metaG | ecosystem: Environmental > Terrestrial > Soil > Wetlands > Permafrost | place: Sweden: Stordalen | collected...
CGGAGTTTGTTCCGCTGGCGCCGGATATGAGCTACAAGCAGGCGATCCAGGTGCTGCGGTCGATTCCGGTGGCGGGTGGGCAATCGGGGCATTAGGGGCAAGCGCGGGACCAACAGCAACGCGGCCTCACCCGTAAAGGATGAGGCCGCGTTACTGTTCTGAAACAGAGGTTACTTCACCTTGATCAGGATGATTACCAGGGTGAACAGGGTGAGAGACTCGATGAGAGCCAAGCCAAGGACCAGGAAGATCATCAGGCCGCCGCGAGCGCCGGGGTTACGGGCGAGCGCTTCGCAAGCTGAAGCAGTTGCTTTGCCCTGACCCAGACCGCAAAGACCTGCCGCGAGAGCCATGCCGATGCCGGCGCCGATTGGAGCCAGGCTGATTGCTGATGCGCCGCCATCCTGCGCGAACGCAGGCATGGCGAAACAAAGCATCGCCAGGACCATGAATACATATTGAAGTTTCCGCATATTCCTCCTGCTTCCTTTGAATTTGGCCGCCAGTGGGTGGTTGAGGCTCACCGTGCTGGCCCCCTCACGCTTGCGGCCGTTTATTTGTCCGGAGCGGAAGCGCTCCCCGGCGAAATCCATTTCCTCACTTTGGGCGAGGACGGTAAAACAAAATTTCTAGTGTTCGTGTGAAACCGCCAGCGAAAGATAAATCATCGTGAGCAGCATGAACACGAATGCTTGAATGATTGAGACGAACACGTGCAGCCCCAGGAAGATGGCTGGGATGCCGACCGGGATCAGCGAGAAGAAACCAAGCGTGACCATATCGCTGGCAAACATGTTGGCGTATAGACGTATGGTGAGCGACATGATACGGGCGAGATGGGAGACGAGTTCAATGGGCAGCAGCAACCAGGCCATCCACCAGATAGGCCCGCAGAAGTGCTTTAGATACCCGATGAACCCCTGCGCGCGAAAGCCCTGAAAGTTATAGAAGAGAAATGTTGGCACTGCAAGGCCCAGCGGAACCCACGGCGACACAGTCGGAGCGGGAACCCCAGGGATAAGCCCCAGAAGGTTATTGAATAAAACGAAAAGGAAGATGCATGTCACCCAAGCCTGGAACTGCTCGTATCCATGGCCAATGATCTGCTCTGCCTGGCCGCCGATAGCATCGTGGACCAACTCTGCGATCTGTTGTGCCGCGCCAGGCTTTTCCGCGGAAAGGGTCGTCCGCACGATCACAAAAAATGCGATCAGCCCGGCTACTACGATCAGTTCCCACCCCAGTGCCTGGTTGATTTTGACGGCCTTTTCAGCTGCATCGACGGGCGCGATGCCAAGCCATTCAAAGGCTTTGACTTCGATCCCCATCAGGATGGCGTTCAACAAGCGGACCAGTATAAACGTTTCCGGCATCGATACTTAAATCTTTCTGTTCCCGGGGCGAATTGGCCCTGCAGGACGGTTTATTCATGCGTTCTGAAGAAGTCAGTCACGGAGCAGTCGAACCGCTTCCCAGCCCACCGCCAAAGCTGCCAAGCCCAGGCCACAAAGAAGCGCAATGACTGAACCCTGGAAACACTTTAGGCTACCATAAATGAGGCCCGCGTAGACGGTGAGCCGGAGCACAAAGAATACGACCACCCCAGTGGCGCTCCTTGGCGTCTTCTGTTGGTTCAACTTGGCATAGATTACGCGAATCATGCGCTGCCACTCAAAAATACTTCCCGCGGAAATCAGGGTACCGGTCGCCAGCATCGCCGCATCCCTCCAGCCGGAGACAAACAGGATAATCAGAGAGGGTATTAACCCTAGAATCAGCGTGTTGCGGATAGCCCGCTTGAGAAGCGCATCGACTGCCTCCTCGGTAATATCAAGAATCGGGTGGCTTTCTTCTGTCATGAATTGGAGTTCGGAGTTCCCTTTCCGGCATCGCCTCCGGTTTTGGTATCGGGTCGCGTATTTTTTTCTGTAGCCATAGCCAGGCGAATTACGTAGACCATTCCTGAGATGGATCCAAAGACCAAACCCGCCAGGCCGATCCAAGCTTGGTGGAGATGGTGGTCTGCCCACGCGCCTGCGAGCCAGCCAATCACTGCTGCAGACGGCAGGACAAACGCAATCTGCAACATCGTCTCGGCTTGAACTACGGCGCCGATTCCGACGGAGGTCTTCGACTGAGGGTTGCGGTCGGGGATGGGGCGGTTGAAGGGCATGGATGCTCCTTTCAAGCATACAGGCCTGACCGCTCAGCGGGTATACTTCCCTTTTGGGCTTTGGCTCCAAATTGGAAGGAAAGATACGTGTTTGATTCGGAATTTGAGCGCAGCTTGTTTGACTTGCGCAAAGGAAAGCTAGAAGAGATCGAGAAGCTTGGCCAGGCGGCCTATCCCAACCAGTTCCCTGCTTCGCATACGTTGCCTGATGTGCGGGCCAAATGGGGCGAGGCGACAACTGAAGACCTTGAAGCCAATCGCGTGACTGTGGCTGTGGCTGGACGCATTATGGCGATTCGCGCGCAAGGCAAGGCGGGATTCGCGACGCTGCAACAGAATGGGCAACGGCTGCAGATTTATGTGCGGCTAGACACCGTGGGCGAGCAGGGCTTTGCGCTCTACAAGCTGCTCGATCTGGGCGACCACATCGGCGTCTCAGGCTACCTTTTCAGGACGCATACGGGCGAATTGACGGTCCGTGTGGAGCGGCTGACTTTCCTTGCAAAAGCCATGCTGGCAATGCCGGAGAAGTTTCATGGCTTGTCGGATGTGGAGTTGCGGTACAGACAGCGGTATGTCGACCTGTTCAGCAATCTCGAGAGCCGCGAAGTTTTCGTGAAGCGGGCGAAGACGCTGAAGGCGATGCGGCAGTTTTTCGACGAGCGCGGGTTTATTGAAGTGGAAACACCGATGATGCAGCAGGTGGCCGGTGGAGCTGCGGCGCGGCCCTTCAAGACGCACCACAACGCGCTCGATCAGGACCTGTTTCTGCGCATTGCGCCGGAGCTTTATCTAAAGCGGCTGGTGGTTGGCGGACTCGACCGCGTGTACGAGATCAATCGCAATTTTCGCAATGAGGGCGTGAGCACGCAGCACAATCCCGAGTTCACCATGCTGGAGTTTTATCAGGCCTATGCGAATTATCACGACCTGATGCAGATTACCGAGGACCTGGTCGCGTTTGTTGCGCAGCAAGTGAACGGGACGACGGTTACGACGTTCGATGGCGTGGAGATCGATCTGAGCAAGTGGCGGCGGCTGACGATGCGCGAGGCGATTCGGGAGTTTTGGCCCCAAGATGCGGGCGATGCTCCGACACACGAAGTAATCTCTTCGATCGGAGCACTGGAGAAACATCTCAATGCTGCTATTGATTGCCTGAAGCTAGCCTTTGAGGCCAAAGGCGAAGAGAACCTACTCCACCGCGCCGAAATGATCGCTCCAAACGCCTTTTTTGTTGTGGCGTTAGAGAGAATTAAGAAAGGTGAACCGCTCGGTAAAATAATCTACGGGCTTTTCGAGGGCATCGTCGAGTCGTACCTAATCCAGCCGACGATCATTTACGACTATCCAACCGAGGTATCGCCGCTTTCGAAGGCCAAGCCTGATGACCCGGCGCATGTGGAGCGGTTTGAGTTTTTTGCGGGCGGATTTGAGTTGGGCAACGCGTTCAGCGAGCTGAACGATCCGGTGGAGCAGGAGAAACGCTTCCGCGAGCAGCTTGCGGAGCGCGACCGCGGCGACGACGAGGCGCATCAGATGGACGAGGACTACGTTCGCGCGCTGGCGTATGGGTTGCCTCCTACGGGAGGCGAAGGCCTGGGCGTGGACCGGCTCGTCATGCTGCTGACGGGGTCGAAGTCGATTCGGGATGTGATTCTCTTCCCGCTGATGAGAAAAGAGCAGGGACTAGGGACTAGGGACCAGGGACTCGAAGAACCCGCTGGTTGAGCTTTTTGCTTTCCCGCCCTTGCGACAGAAAGAAATCGCAAGAACGGGGCACGGAGCCTTTTTGGCAGGTCCAGAACCGAGTTCATGAACTTTAGGGAGCTGTTTTTGAATATTCTTTTTGTTGGTGATATTTTTGGCAGCGCGGGACGCAAGATTGTGCGCGAGCACATTGGCCATGTTTGCAAGGCAAACGATGTCGAACTGGTTGTGATCAATGCTGAGAATGCCGCCGGCGGCTTCGGCGTAACCCCGCAGATTGCCGAGGACCTGTTCGATTTGGGCGCGGATGTGCTGACCACCGGCAACCATGTCTGGGATAAACGCGAACTCATCGACTATTTGAAGTCTGTACCCGGGGATAGCAAGGACCGCCCGCGGCGCGTGCTTCGTCCGGCGAATTATCAACACGGCCTGCCAGGCTATGGCGTTTTCGAAGGGGCTACGAAGAGTGGCGTACCTTATGCCGTGATCAATCTAGGCGGACGAGTTTTCATGAACGGCACCAACGATCCCTTTCACTCCATTAACGACATTCTGCGCGGCATTCAGGCTAGGGTAATCCTAGTGGATTTTCATGCGGAAGCCACCAGCGAGAAGGTCGCCATGGGCTGGCATCTCGATGGCCGCGTGACGGCGGTGCTGGGCACGCATACGCATATTCCCACAGCCGATCAGCGGGTGTTGCCGGGAGGAACCGCGTACCAGACGGACGTCGGGATGAGCGGACCGTACGACAGCGTAATCGGCGTGGAAACGGAGCTGGTGCTGAACAAGTTTCTGACCGGCATGCCGGGGAAGTTTGAGGCCGCGAAGGGGAACCCGAAGATGTGCGCGGCGCTGGTTACTTGCGATCCTGTGACGGGGCGCGCCAGCGAGATTCAGCGCATCATGCTGGGGGAATAAGCGCTATTGGACCGACGCGGGATGCAAGACCACCGCACTCGGCGCAGGTGGAATCGCCTTCTTCGGCTGTGCAGGTGGAATTGCCGGAACGGGCTTGCCGGCCTGATCCACGGCAGGCGGATGCAGCGCTTTGGCTTTCAGCAACTCCACCTTCGAATGGGACGCCTTCAGCAATCTTCCCTTGGCGTCGAAAGTCATGGTCCACCGTGCAAGGCGCGAGTTTCTTGACACATCGTCAAAAGAAATTACCGCGCCGTTGCCGTCCGATAGCACTTCAAGGTGAGCCTGGTCCTCGCCGGTGAGCGGCAGTTGTGGATTTCCACCGGCAAGAGCGGCATAACAAAGGCCGGTTCCAAGCCAGTTGGAGACGGGAGCATGATCGGGATTCTCTTCGGCTCGAATGTGATTGAAGGCTGAGATCGTCATCGCATTCACAGGCGCAGGAGAGAACAACGAATTGCCGCGCAGCTGAATCGGGACAATGCGCACATTGCCTTCATTGCCGCGCGGAATGGAGGCAGTAAACAGGCTCACATCGCCTGTTCCGCTATCGCGCATGAAACGCAGGAAGACATGTCCCCGAAGCGCGGCGCAATTTACTTGCTCATAACTCCATTTGTCCTGATTGAATTCCAGGCCCGCATATCTCGCACGCTCAGCGATTGCGCTCTCCGCATTCGCCTCCAGTTCGCGGTCTCTGGCGGACATTTGATCCGAGGGATGAATGTCGACCGCGGCCGCGCGGTCGGATTCACTTCCATCGATTGCAAAGGGCATTGGGCGGGATCGCGCGGGTACGGTTTTTTCGGCAGGAGCGGACGGAGAGATGTCGCGAACTGTCTGTCCCGGCAAGAAGGAGCAGATCACGGTCAAGGAAGCCACAATCAAAATGAACGAACAGCTTCTCATTCGATCAACTCGGTTCACGGAGCACCACACTTTCGGGAATCCCGCATAACGCGAAGGTGCGGCCAGTAAACGAAAGGCAGCCTGAGGCAGGCTGCCTTTCTTGACTCCCAAAATTCCCCAGAACCAAAAATCCCGCGCCGAATCCCTTTTGATACCCGGCGCAGATTTGTGTCATTCGACAAACTGCTCGATCAATGGGCCGCAGTATGATGAGCGGCGGGATGAGCGGGGGTCGGCTTATGCACCGGAGCCGCCTTGACCGGCACGAGCGTTCCATCGCGGAGAACGATCTGCGCCGACTGGGCGACAGTATCAGTCCCCGGGATTTGAGTGTAGGTGTCATAGGTGCCGTCCAATTCAGCCTGCTTTTTTGAACTCAAACCGAGTTCGGAACCTGCTGCAGGAATTTCCTTCTCCGCGAGAGGCGTCTTAAGGTTGACGATAAAGTCGGGGACCTTTGCCTGCTTGGCATCGTCAGTCACGGCAACCTTGATCACTGAGGCCGTGGCTTCGATCACAGTTCCGGGAACCGGTGTTTCCTTGTCCTTCATCAACGCCCAGAGCTTGTCCGCATCTTCCTTAGAACCGAATGCAAGAACCAGTTCCTTGTCGGCCAGGGCAAGGGTATTCAGGTCAGCGGTGTTTTGCAGAATCGCGTGGATCTTTTCCTGAGGCGTTGCAGCAGGCTTGATCACGAGATTCGACGGGAAGACGGTGGCTGCTGCCTGAGTCTTGATCGCGTCGAGCCCGTCCATGCCGCCGTGGTATTTGTTGTACCAGTAATCAAGCTTCTTCTCGATCTGTGGCTTGAAACCGGCGGGAGCAAAGTTGACGACGCGCGCATAAAACCACACCGCGTCCACCATGTCGGGAGGCGCCAGCTTGACATAGGCTTCGGCCAGATTAAGTGTGTCCACCAACCCAGGGCCATTTGTTGTCTGGTCGGCCGTATACAACATCAACTCAGCTTTATACTCTTCAATGGCTGCCTTGAAATCCTTCTTCGAGAGAGCGTCATCCAAGGCGATGGCCGAGTGGAAGATTGGGTTGGCAACTGCGGTCTGCTTCTTCCAGTCGTCATCCGATACTCCTGTAGCCGGCTTGGTGGCCGCCAGACCCTTCTGCGCCAGGGCCGCGGCATCGTCGCAGGGTGCAGGATCGGTCGCGAATCCAGTTTTTGGATCAGCGCCCTTCTTGCACTGGCTGGTCTTGATCGCCACTGAAATGACAATTGCCTCCATATTGGAGGGGTCCACCTGGAGCAGCTGGGTTGCTGCGCTTAAGGCGCCATCTGTGTCACCCAGCCCCTGGTCAGTCTCCAGCAGCATGCTAAGAACGGTCTTTTTGACGACGCTCTGAGGATATTGTTTTACAAATGCCGCCAGAGCCGCAGCCTTGGCCTTAGGATCTGACTGCGTGGTAGCCATCGAGTAGGCGTTGTACTCGGCTGGATCCTTGATGGTAATATCCTGGGCTCGAAGCGTGGGCGCGGGGACGAGGCTCAAGCTCGCCGTGGCCATCACAAACGCAAGGACTAACTTCTTCATTCAGTGCTCCTGGGAATTTCGAAATGGAGATCATTATTCAAGCACCCGCTCGCTGAAAACACAATGGTTTTTCTTCGGCGGTTGAGTACCTGCGATACGGGTAAACGATACCACGGCTGAAGCTGCGGTGTTGCGAGGATTATAGAAAGCCTCGCTGTCTCTGACAAGCAGAGTTGATGCGGAAAATCAGTTTCGAGGTGTCCGGCGATACCAATATGGTCCTTCCAGCCGTTGTCCAGGGGATAGAAGTAGCCTGAATTTTCCGCATATTTCCGCAATTCTTCCTGAAAACTGCCTCGATCTCCCGGATCGAGTCCATTCGAGTTCCCGCCCCCGCGCCGCATAAAGGCTTAGACACCAATCCGCGAAAAACAGTTCCTGAATTTCTTGAGGGAGCAGAACTTGGGGCTATGCGAGGAGGTTTGCCAGCTCTGCCTGCTCTGCCAAAAAAGCATCGTGCCCGTGGTCGCTGGTCATTTCACGATAGTCGGCCTGAACGCCGGCGGAACGGATCGTGTAGGCAAAGTGGCGTACCGACTCGGGCGGAAACAGCCAATCCGAACTGATGCCCACAAAGCTGAGCCGCGCCCGAATCCGGCTGAAGGCCTCCGTCGGCGAGGCGAAGCCATGCAGAGGATCCCAGGTTTCCATGGTGCGCAAAATCGCGAGGTACGCATTGGCGTCGAAGCGATCGATGAACCGCTTCCCCTGGTGGTCGAGGTAGCCAGAGATATCGAACCGCCCCCCAACCAGGCCGCCGCCCAGGTCGTCCAGTGCGCGCGGGTCTTCGCCATTGCGGTTGGGATTTCGCCCGAATCGCTCATCGAATAGTGACGCCGACTTGTAACTGAGCATGGCAATCTGCCTGGCGAGCGCCAGCCCCTGGCGAGGAGGCCGCTGAGGCAAATAGTGCCCTCCGTCCCACGCCGGGTCCTGTTGAATTGCCTTGCGCTGCAGGTGATTCAGAGCGATTCCCATGGCCGAAAGGGGTGCAACGGCGATAATCACCGCTCGCTCCACACGATCAGGATTGACGATCGCCCACTCCAGGGCCTGCATGCCTCCGATGGAGCCGCCGAGGGCAAGGCGGAGCCGCGCGATGCCGAGAGAGTCCAGCAAACGGGCCTGGGCACGCACATTGTCCCGAATGGAAACGAGCGGGAAGTCTGGCCCGTACACTTCACCTGTCTCGCGATCGACTGATCCAGGCCCGGTTGATCCATAGCAGGAACCCAGCAGATTTACGCAGATGACGCAATCGTGCTCGAGGGACAAGAGCCCGCCTGGTGCAAGGATCTCCGGCCACCAGGTCCCCACTTGCGCCGAGCCGGAAAGCGCATGGCAAACCAGTACGGCGTTGTCGCGAGCCGCGTTCAGCCGGCCATACACCGCATAATGCAGCGTAGGACCGGCCAGGGTACGGCCGCAATCCAGCAGCAGGTGCTCGTCAAGCACAAAATCGCCCTCGTAGGTGGGTTGAGGAGCTTTGGCCCCAGCCACCTGCAAAGGCTCTGAACCGTCAGCCGATAAGCGAGCTTCAGTCATTATGCTCATTGTGCAGCAAGAGCTGGGGTTGAGGTCGAGCCGGCAAACGTATGTCCATTTGCCGCTTCGATTGCCTGGTCGAGATCGGCGAGGATGTCGCGAATGTCCTCGATTCCCACGGATAGACGGACCAGTTCCGGCGTGACCCCGGTGGCCGCCTGCTCCTCAACGGTAAGCTGCTGGTGGGTTGTCGATGCCGGATGAATGACCAGCGACTTGGCGTCTCCTATGTTGGCGAGGAGCGAGAAAAGCTGGAGTCCGTCGATCAGTTTCCTCCCTGCTTCGTATCCGCCCTTGATGCCGAAGGTCACGATTGCGCCACGCCCGTTGGGGAGATACTTTTGCGCGCGCTTGTAGTAAGGGCTCGACTCGAGGCCGGGGTAGTTGACCCACTCGACGCCCGGATGCCGCTCGAGATGATAGGCCACAGCAAGTGCATTTTGGGAGTGGCGTTCGAGGCGGACATGGAGCGTTTCAATTCCTTGCAGAATAAGAAAAGAATTGAATGGCGACAGCGATGCGCCGGTATCGCGCAACCCCTGAACACGCGCTTTGAGGATGAAGGCAAGCGGGCCGAAAGCCGCTGTGTAGGAAAGGCCGTGATAGGAGGGGTCGGGCTCAGTGAACTCCTTGAAACGGCCGGAAGCCGCCCAGTCGAACTTGCCGGCGTCCACGATGATGCCGCCTATGGCTGTGCCGTGCCCGCCAAGGAACTTGGTTGCCGAGTTGACGACGATGTCCGCGCCCCACTCAATTGGACGAACCAGGGCGGCTGAGGGGGTTGTATTGTCCACCACCAGTGGCAAGTCATGCTCGTGTGCAATCGCTGCGAGTTTTTCAATGTCCACCACGTCGAGCTTCGGATTGCCCAGTGACTCGGTATAGATTGCGCGAGTCTTGTCGTTGATGGCGGCGCGAACGCCTTCAAAGTCGTCGGCATCGACGAAGCGCACCGTGATCCCGAGGCGCGGAAACGTGTAGTGGAAGAGGTTGTAGGTGCCACCATAGAGCGATGTGGTGGAGACGATCTCCTCTCCCGCGCTGGCCAGCGTAGTGAGGGTCAGCGTCTCGGCTGCCTGTCCTGAAGCGGTGGCCAGGCCCGCCACGCCACCTTCGAGGGCCGCCACGCGCTTCTCGAATACGTCTGTCGTGGGGTTCATGATGCGCGTGTAGATGTTGCCGAATTCCTTCAGGCCGAAAAGCCGGCCCGCATGGTCCGCGTCCTGGAAAACATAGGAAGTGGTCTGGTAGATGGGAACGGCGCGCGAGCCTGTGGCCGGATCGGGCGATTGACCGGCGTGAACGGCGAGAGTGGCAAACTGCTGCTTTGCTTCAGACATAGTTGGCTCCTTTTGGTCATGAATTAGCTGATGTCGAAGACGGAATCGGATATTGGTTCAGGCCGCAAGCAATGGACTACGGAAAACGGCCCGAATCCTTTTGGACCCGGGCCGCCTGGTTTTGAGAATCGGTTGCGTCTAGCGCATTCGCGTCTCGAACTCAGCACGGACAGGTCCGCAAGGCCGACACATACACATGGCCATGGACGTAATGGGGTGCTGGGTTGAGTTCCGCATGGTTTTTAGTATCGGGGTGGCCGCGGTTTCATGTCAAATCACCAAAATCAGAAGAGCTTTGGCGCACTTTCGGCACATTCTTACCTTGAGCGGTCGAGTCGGCTCTCAGCGTCGGCCCAAGAAAGAGGTCAATCCGGCGCTCGTCCCCGATGAAAATACCGACTCATCGAGAGTCCAAAGGCAATTACTAACCAAGACACGGCGGGCACAACAAGGAAAGGTCCAGCTGGCTTTGCCAAATGCATCAGGAACACTGCGGCCGCGTAAGCCAACACCGACGCGACGCTGACCAAATGGCTAAGTATATACAACTCCATTTGGCGAGCCGCCGGCCAGGCCCTGCCTAGTCGATGCACTTGAATGAGCCCTGCGAATGGAGATGCTACCCAGAGCAGGAACATAACGACCAATAGTGGCGATGGATTTCGGTGCCCCATCCAGAAGGTGAGTCCCAATGCTACTGCCGCCCCAGACCACACAAACCAAAGTGCCGACTTAGAAAGCGTATTTGTCGCATCTGGACCGCTCTTCATCGACTGAACCTCCGCTTAAGTGCTCCGCCGGCGCGGGCTATGCCAAGCAACTATTCTTCGGCTTTCCACACATAGGCACCGGATTGCGGCAGGCCGATGTGGGCAAGGACGCGGCAAACGAATTGGCGAGCCATTTCAGTCGAGTCCGTGGGCTTGTTGTAGAAAGCAGGGATGACCGGGAAAATAACGGCCCCGGCTTCGGCGGCATGCGTCATATTGCGCAGATGGATCAGGTTGAAGGGAGTTTCGCGGACGCAGAGAATAAGCGGGCGGCGCTCTTTTAGTGTTACGTCCGCAGCACGGGAAATCAGGCCGTTGGCGAGGCCGTTGGCGATCGCCGCGAGCGTACCCATGGAGCATGGCAGCACGATCATCCCGTTGGATGGATAGCTGCCGCTGGCGATGGCTGCGCCTATGTCGGCATCGGAATGCTGCACCGTCTTTTGCGGCGCCGCGTCGAGGAGTTTCTCCAGCAGACCATTCCGGCCACTGACGGATAACTCTTCGGCTAGCACGCGGAGGGAATTCTCTGACGGGATGAAGTGGACGCGTGTAACTCGGTCGTCGGCTTCAAGGGCGCGGAGCAACTCGCGGCCAAAGATCGCGCCCGATGCGCCGGTGAGTGCGACGGTTAGATTCATTCCCAGCTTCGATCCTTTGGCCTGAAGTTTCAGCGCCAATGCAAAGGATACTACGGTGCCGAGACCGCTCGCGATTCGTATAGCTCCATTCGGTGCGGCGCCGCATTGGGTTGGGTCGAGAATATCGCGCCGTGGGCGCAACGGTGGTTAGCCCCGCGCTTCAGCGTGGGGTTTCCAGCGATTTAACTCGAATCTAGTCCTGTAGGGACGGCGTCATCTCCGATCACCCGAAGGCGGAGCGCACGTCGTATTCGATTCCACAGTTTCGTAGAAGAGCGACAAATTCCTGCTCAAAATCGCGTTTGCGATGATGCTCTTCCTGGTTTTCAATGTACCCCTTCACGACGTCAACCTGCGAAGGGCTGACGCTGAATGCCCCGTAGCCTTCCTGCCAGGCGAAGCCTTTTCCCATCCAGTGGGAAGAGCTTCCTTTGAGTTTCTGCACCGCATGTGCAAGGGGACAAGTGGCCGGCAAGACAAATAGCAGATGAAGGTGGTTGGCCGTTCCTCCTGCGGCGACCAACAAGAATCCTTCACCGCGAGCAATGCCGCCCAGGTAGGCATAGAGTTCGGCAGTACGGGCGGCTGGTATCAGCGGGCGACGATCTTTGGTGCTGAAGACACAATGAATGAAATTGCTCGTATATGTGTGCGGCATTGGCACCGTCCCTATGGGACTCCGAGGTAATCATAGTGCCTCTCCTCCCCACGCTGAAGCGCGGGGCTAACAAACAAAGCGCCTACGGCGCGGTATCCGGGATCTACTACGTCGTTGCTAACCGCCCAACACTCTATCGAAAATCGCGTCAACATTGCTGAGTTGGCGGGTGTAGTCGAAGGTCTTATCGAGCTTTTCCGGGGCTAGGAGCGCGGCGATCGATGCGTCCTTCGCCACTTCATCGCGGAACACTAAATCCTCTTTCCAGGAACGCATGGCATGAGACTGGACAATACGATAAGCGTCTTCGCGCAGCATGCCGGCTTCGGCAAGATCGAGCAGCAACTGGCCACTGAAGATGAGGCCGCCTGTGCTTTCGAGATTCTTTAACATTCGCTCCGGATAAACGAGCAGACGATCAATGAGATCAGTGGTCTTCGCCAGCAGATAATCCACCAGAATCGTCGAATCGGGGAAGATCACCCGCTCAACGGACGAATGAGAAATGTCCCGCTCGTGCCACAGGGCGATGTTTTCAAATGCTGCCTGGGCATTGCCTCGAAGGACGCGGGCGAGGCCGCTGATTTGCTCGCTGGTGATGGGGTTTTTCTTGTGCGGCATGGCTGAGGAGCCCTTCTGCTTCTCGCTGAAGTACTCCTGTGCCTCACGCACCTCGGTGCGTTGCAGATGGCGAATTTCCACTGCTATTTTGTCGAGCGTGCTGCCGATAATGGCCAGCGTCGAGATGTATGCCGCGTGGCGGTCGCGCTGAATTACCTGCGTTGCCACTGGAGCGGGCTTCAATCCGAGGCGCTCGCAAATCCGCTCTTCATGTTCCGGCTTGAGATGGCCAAACGTGCCCACGGCGCCCGACAGCTTTCCGACGCGCATGTCTTCGGCAGCGGCATCGAAGCGGGCGAGGTTTCGCTCCATCTCGGCAAACCAATTAAGCAGTTTCAATCCAAAGGTGGTCGGCTCGGCATGAATCCCATGAGTCCGGCCGATGGTGGGCGTGTGCTTGAACTCCATGGCACGACGCTTGAGCACGGCCAACAGCACCTCCAGGCCCGCGCGAATCAGCACGGAGGCTTCCTTGACTTGCAGGGCCTGTGCGGTGTCGACGATGTCGTTCGAGGTGAGCCCGTAGTGGAACCAGCGAGACTCCGCGCCCGCACCGGCTGCATTGAGGCTTTCGGCAACGGCGGTGTTGAAGGCGATCACGTCGTGCTTTACCTCGGCCTCAATTTCCTGAATGCGTGCGACGGAAAAATCCGCCTTCGCCGCGATAGCCTCAGCCGCGGAAATGGGAATTACGCCGTCTTCAGCGAGGACGATGCTCGCCGCCGTTTCCACCTGAAGCCAGCAGCGGTACTTATTCTCTTCAGTCCAGATGCGGCCCATAGCGGGGCGTGTGTAGCGATCAATCAACGGAGAACTCCTTGGAATGCAATCGGGGGAATCGGCTCAGGTGCGCGGAATCCGCAACTTCGCATGCAATTCTTCGAAGAGCAGGCCGCGGCCCGGCTTGTAGGGCTGAAACCACTCCCCGTCAATCACCATCTGCGGGATGGCCCGCTTGCCCACGTGGCGCAGCACCTCAGCCGACGCGGCCGGGTCGGCGTCGACATTAATCTCTGTGTACGGAATCCCGTGCGAATCGAGAAACTGTTTGGCCGACCGGCAATCTCTGCACCAGGCGGCCGTATAAAGCTGGACCTTCATGTTTTTATTCTACTTTGCCGGCACTGGTACCATCAGGGACGATGACTGCCGACGAAATCAAAACAATTCTGAACCTGAAGCCGCACCCCATTGAGGGAGGGCATTTTCGCCGTACTTACACCTCTCCCGGAACGCTGGAATTGCCTCGCGGAACCCGCGCCATCGGCACCGCAATCTACTACCTGCTGGAGCCTGGGACATTCTCCGAAATGCACGTGCTCGAGTCCGACGAGATTTTCCATTTCTACTTGGGCGACCCGGTTGAAATGCTGCAACTGCACCCGGACGGGAGGTCGGCTGTCTTTACTCTTGGGCAAGGTTTAGAGGGCGGACAGCATGTTCAATTGGTTGTGGCCGCCGGAGTGTGGCAAGGAACGCGGCTCATTGGCGACGGGAAAGTTGCGCTGCTGGGGTGCAATGTAACTCCGGGGTTTGACTTTGCGGACTACAGGAATGCGAGTTATGAGGAGTTAGCGGTGAGGTGGCCTGGGGAGGCTGCGCGCATCAGGGCGCTTACACGGAGTTAGGAACGCCGCTCGCGAAAGAATGCGCGGAGTAACTCGGCGGATTCTTCTGCAAGAATTCCGTGTTCGACGGGCATTTTGTGGTTAAGTCGGGGATGGTTGAGGACTTCGAGGACGGAACCTGCCGCGCCGGCCTTGGGGTCGGCTGCCGCAAATACAAGGCGGTCCAAGCGCGCGTGGATCATAGCTCCGGCGCACATGGCGCAGGGTTCCAGAGTTACATAGAGAGTGCAGTCGTTAAGGCGGTAGTTGCCGATTGACTTCGCGGCTTCGCGTAATGCGACGATTTCAGAGTGGGACGTAGGGTCGATATCGCGCAGCACGCGATTCTGGCCGCGCGCGACTATTTCCCCCTCGCGAATTACAACGGCGCCAATAGGTACTTCACCCGCATCGCCGGCTTGACGAGCTTCGGCGAGAGCGGCTTGCATGAATTCAAGGTCGTTCATTAGCCTGCCGCCGGCTGCTGCTGGGTCATGCAGTGGAGCGTGCCGAGTCCCCAGACGAGATCGACCGAGTGAATTCCGATAACTTCGCGACCGGGAAATAATTCGGCGAGAATGCTGAGAGCTACGCGGTCGTTAGGGTCATTGAACGTGGGGACTAAGACAATTTCATTGGCGATATAGAAATTGGCATAACTCGCTGGCAGACGTTGCCCACGGAAGACCACTGGTTTCGGAAGAGGTAGTTCGACTATGGTCAATTGCTTGTCTTGCCATGTGCGAGCGGCTTTGAGGCGCACAAGATTCTTGGCTAGCGGCTCGTGATTCGCGTCGTTTGTATTGGGCTCGACGGCAGTAACTATGGTCTCGGGCCCTACGAAACGCGAGATATCGTCGACATGGCCGTGGGTATCGTCGCCGGCCACACCGCGGCCCAGCCAGATGACGTGATCGATCCCCAGGAAATGGTGAAAAGCTTGTTCCAGTTTCTCGCGATCGACTCCAGGATTGCGCTCTTGGACGTGACTTAGCAGACATTCCTCAGTGGTTAGCAGAATCCCCGCGCCGTTCGTATCGATCGAACCGCCTTCCAGCACTAATCGGTGCGGCTGTCCTTCGCCCAAATCGATGGAAGGCTGCCAGGAAAGAAGGCTCAGGAGTTCTGCGACGCGGCCGGGGATTTCGTCGTCCAATTGCCAGTCGGGATACTTGGCCCAGGCATTGAATTGCCAGTTAGTCAATGCCACACTGCCCGCCGCGTTGCGAACGAAGATCGGGCCTGAGTCGCGGGTCCAGACGCGGTTGGTTGGCCACTGGTGGAATGTGACCTGATCGAGCACAGCGCCAGCGCGCTCAAGAATGGTGAGAGCGCGCTGTTCGGACTTGGCGTCATCGACAAGAATATGCACGCGCTCATGCGCGGAAAGCAAGCGCACAATCTCGGCATAGACCCAGGGGATGGTCTGAAACTTACCGGGCCAGTCCTGGGGATTGTGCGGCCATGCGAGCCAGGTGGCTTCGTGTCGATCCCATTCGGCGGGCATGCGGTAACCGAGTTGGTGGGGCGTTTCAGTCATCTTTTGGAATTCTTACTCTAGCAGGCTGCTGAAAAACTCGGGAATTCGTACTAAAATCTGGAGAGGGTTCCCTCGGGGGCTAAAGCCCGAGTTGATATCACGGGGTTTATGTACGGGCTGAAGCCCGTACCCTTCACCTTTTTGAATTTTTTCGCAGCCTGCGAGGGGCCGCTACTTTGAGTCGCCGTCTGCCGGCCACGAGTTAACGGGATCGAGATACCGCTTAGTTATCGGCGCATAGGCATCAATGCGGCGGTCGCGCAGGAACGGCCAGTTGCGTCGCGTGTCCTCAAGCAAGGTTAGGTCGACTTCTCCTAACAATATCTCTTCCGCATTGTGCGAGGCTTTTGCAATCACCCGTCCGAACGGGTCGGCCAGGAAGCTTCCGCCCCAGAACTCGAGGCCGGGGCCGGTAGCACGATTTCCTAAAACGTCCCCGTGCTCCTCACCTACGCGATTTACGCCGGCCACGTAGACTCCGTTGGCGATGGCGTGGCCGCGCTGGACAGTTTGCCAGGCATCGTACTGAGCGGCACCGAACTCTTCCTTTTCCGCGGGATGCCAGCCAATGGCCGTGGGGTAAAAGAGGACTTCCGCGCCTTGCAAGGCCGTGAGTCGTGCCCCCTCCGGGTACCACTGATCCCAGCAGACCAGAGTGCCCACGCGGCCAAAAGCGGTGTCGACCGCCTTAAAGCCAAGATCGCCCGGCGCAAAATAAAACTTCTCGTAGTAAAGCGGATCATCGGGGATATGCATCTTGCGATAGACGCTGACGATGGCGCCATCCGCATTCAGCGTGACTGCTGTGTTGTGATAGAGCCCCGGCGCTCGGCGCTCGAACAGCGAAGCAACAATCGCGACGCGCAACTCACGCGCCACCTCAGCCAGTTTGGTTGTCGAAGGGCCGGGAATGGCTTCGGCCAAATCAAAGAGCCGGATATCTTCGCGCTGGCAAAAATACTGTGCCCGGAAAAGCTCAGGGAGGCAAACGATATTCGCACCAAGCCGAGCTGCCTCGCGGATATGTTTTACCGCAGCCTCGAAGTTAGCCTCCGGGTCCGCGCCCATGCTCATCTGGACAAGTCCTACAACATATTTTCGTCCATTCATCGTCATCGATTCTTCTGTCCCCAACTCCCTATCTGGTCTTGATGCACGAAGGCCAATCCCGGTTCCGAGATTGGCCCTCATTCTCCGCTCAGAGCAATCGCCCGGCACGTGGAATGCCTACTCTTCCAGAATCAGCACCGCTGCTGCGATCGTGGTCGTCCACAGGCCGCGTTTGTCGCCTACAGCCGATTGCGTGATATTGCTGGTGCGGACAATCTTGTTGGAGATGCGGTAAATCTCCTTCTTTTCATCCCAGCTGGTGTCCGGATCAAAATCCACATCCAGCGTGGTGGCGAGCATTTCGGCGGCCAGCTCTTCCGCGTACTCGCCTGCCTGATCTTCGGTCTCGCCGAAGCTGTGGTGCTCGCTCAAATAGCCGTATGTGTTCTTGTCGGCCGGAATTGCTACGCCGATGCTTGACACGATTAGACGATGCGGCTCGCGCGTCGAGTTCTCAGCGATCACTGAAAAGACAACTTCACCGTGCTCCAGGTAGGTGAGCCCTTCCTTGCGCGGAATGACCTTGCAGCGCGGCGGAAAAATGGACGAAACACGCACCAGATTCTGCGAGGCAATGCCCGCGTCGCGCAGGGCCAACTCAAACGATGTCAGGCGCTCTTTGTGAGTGCCCTTCCCTTTGGTGAAGAAAATCTTCTTCGGAACCATGCTTTTTCCCAATTCTTATGTAACCTCCGTCAGTCCCAAAATTGTCGTTCCCATTTAATGTTCCCGCATGAGTTTATCGCATTTGGCCCGGTGCCCGCAGCGATCCAGACAATTTCATGCCACATTTACAAGCCTCAAGTATTCCAGCCGGCCTTCCCCCGACATTGCCACCCCCAATTTGCAGGTGTTAGCCTCTACCTTGACCACGCACGGAAAGGAACCGCTCAAAGTCATGCAAAACACCTACAACGGATTGGAACTGCCCCAGGACGGAAAGCCCATTGAATACCGCGATGGGAAGTTCGAAGTCCCCGATCATCCCATCATTCCATTTATTGAAGGCGACGGCACCGGCCGCGACATCTGGAAGGCCTCGCAGCGAGTTTTCGACGCGGCGGTCGAGAAGGCTTACGGCGGCAAGCGCGCCATCAAGTGGTTTGAGATATTCGCGGGCGAGAAGGCGTTTCGCCAGTTCGGCACCTGGCTGCCGGACGACTCGGTAGCTGCTGCCCGCGACCTGAGAATCTCCATCAAAGGACCGCTCACGACGCCGATCGGGGGCGGGATACGGTCGCTGAACGTGGCCCTGCGGCAGCTTCTCGACCTCTACGCCTGCGTGCGCCCCGTGAAGTATTACCAGGGCGTTCCCAGCCCTGTGAAGCATCCGGAGAAAGTCGATATCGTCATTTTCCGCGAGAATACTGAAGACGTTTATTCGGGCATTGAGTTCAAAGAGGGCACCGATGATGCTGCCCGCATTATTGACTTCATCAATAACGATTTGCTCAAGGGCGGCAAGAAAAAGATTCGCCAGGACTCCGGCGTAGGCATCAAGCCCATCAGCATTTTCGGTACCAAGCGCCTGGTTCGCTATGCCTTGCTGAGCGCGATTGAAACTGGCCGCAAGACCGTAACTCTCGTGCACAAAGGCAACATCCAGAAGTTCACCGAAGGCGCATTCCGCGAGTGGGGTTACGAGGTTGCGGTTGAAGAATTCCGCGACCAGACGGTGACAGAACGCGAAAGCTGGATTCTCGGCAATGTGGACGCCAACCCCGGAATCACGATTGAGGAGAACGCGGCGTTGATTGAGCCCGGTCTCGAATTCGGAAACCAGAAATTCCGGGACGATCTTTATGCCGAGATCAAGGGTGTGCTCGACACCATCGGCAAAACGCACGGAAAAGGCGCATGGAAATCGAAGATCCTGGTGAACGACCGGATCGCCGATTCGATCTTCCAGCAGATCATTATCCGTCCGTCGGACTACTCGATTCTAGCGACAACCAATCTGAACGGCGACTATATTTCCGATGCCGCCGCCGCGCAGGTTGGAGGCCTCGGCATCGCTCCCGGCGCAAACATCGGCGATGGCTTCGCGGTATTTGAAGCTACGCACGGCACGGCCCCGAAGTATGCCGACAAGGACATGATCAACCCCGGCTCGGTGATTCTTTCCGGAGTTATGCTGCTCGAATTCATTGGCTGGAAAGAGGCGGCGAAGCTGATTGAAACGTCGATGGAAAAAACGATCCTGCAGAAGTTTGTTACGTATGACTTTGAGCGGCAGACCGCGGGAGCAACCAAGGTCGGCACCAGCGAGTTTGCTACACGCATCATCGGAAACATGTAACGATAGTGTTCAGTTTTCAGTTGTCAGTGATCAGCTTTGAAAGGGCACGGCTTCAGCCGTGCCGCAGCAATCCCAAAAAGGCAACGGGGCTTTAGCCCCTGAGGGAAACGAGCATGGGCGGCCCTAAAATGACATCTCGTTGCCATATTATGGTTACGTGTTTCATCATTTCGTGGGCATTATTTTTGTTCTCTACTCCTTCCTTTGCTGAGGATCGACAACAGCCAGATCCGTTTCAACGATATTTGACAAGCCTCAAAACCAATCGTCCCGAGGCTGCCTTGGTGCGTTTCGCAGGCGAGTGCAGCGTGGACATTAAGACTGTCGCCCCTCGGTACGCACAGAGTCCAAGCCAAAAATGGATTCCTGTCAAAGATCTATCAAAAGCGTTGGAAGATCAGGAAACCGATTTCTACGCGACTGTGGCTGTTTGGCACATCAATGACAGGATCATGGTCGAACAATGGGGCATGGAACTCGATACAGGGGACTATTTCAGGAGATTCTCATGCTTGCAAAAACGGATGGTCGGCCTTATTGAGGAAGTGGATTGGTCGATCCCACCGCTCGAAGATGAAAAAGACCGAGCATCGTACCCCACATGGGGATTTGAGCAACGACGAAAAACAGCGAAGAACGGGAAACTGGAGATCGTATCGCACCGATTTGTGGATGTCTATGAACAACCGATGAAATCACCTAAGTTGAACGCTGGGGATGCAGAAACCGCGAAGGGGCTTCAATCCGAGTGGAGCGTGCTGAGTTGGAAGGACTTGAAGTTGCCACAGGCGTTGTTGCGATGAGTCGAGCACAGGGTCTGTCTTGAAGTTAGCAATTGTAATGAGATCTTCATCCTCAAGGAGAAAATCATGCGTAAAAAAGTAAGCATAGTCGGCGCCGGCAACGTAGGCGCCACCGCGGCCCACTGGATCGCTTCCAAGGAACTGGCCGATGTGGTCCTGATTGACGTGGTGGAAGGCATTCCGCAGGGCAAGGCGCTCGACTTGCTCGAGGCCATGCCCATTGAGAAGCGCGACGTCAGTGTGATCGGCGCCAACGACTACGCGGCCACCGCCAACTCCGACATTGTGGTCATCACCGCCGGCATTCCGCGCAAGCCGGGAATGAGCCGCGACGACCTGCTGCACACTAACTTCAAAATCATGTCGGACGTGGTGCAGAAAGTCGTCGCTCAATCGCCTGAGTCAATCCTGATCATCGTCTCCAACCCCCTCGACGCGATGGCCCAGGCCGCCTATCGCCAGGCCGGCTTCAATCGCGAGCGGGTCATCGGCATGGCCGGTGTTTTGGACTCCGCCCGCTTCCGGACATTCATCGCTGCGGAGTTGAATGTCAGCGTGGAGAACGTGACGGCATTTGTTCTCGGCGGCCATGGCGACACGATGGTTCCGCTGGCCCGCTACTCCACGGTGGCCGGCATCCCGATCACGGAACTCATCGCTCCCGATCGCCTCGAAGCACTGATCCAGCGCACGCGCGACGGCGGTGCTGAAATCGTGAAGCATCTAAAGACTGGCAGCGCCTACTATGCTCCGTCAGCTGCTGCAACGGAGATGGTGGAAGCCATTCTAAAGGACAAGAAGAAAATCCTGCCCTGCGCCGCTTACCTCCAAGGCGAGTATGGCATCGATGGATACTACATCGGTGTTCCCTGTAAGCTGGGCGCGGCTGGTCTGGAGAAGATCATCGAGATCAAGCTCACTCCAGAAGAAGACGCAGCCCTCAAAAAGAGCGCCGACGCCGTCAAGGAACTCTGCGCCGTAATTGGCGTGTAACATCAAACTATTCTTACCGTGAAAGAAGGATGGGGCGGATGACCAAGGTCAAATTGGTAACTCTGGCAGTTATGCTTGTTGCGCTAACCGCGGTCTCGTCCGCCCAAACCAAATTCCCCTTGCGCTCCGGCGAATGGGACGCGACCTCCTCCGACATGTCCCCCGTAACGGGAAAACCGCTCACCATGCTCTTCTGCATGAATGACGAAACATGGACCAAGGCGCTCAATGGAAATCCCACCTGCTCACTCCAGCAATTCAACCTCACATCCGGCGGTGCGAGTTACTCCCTCAGTTGCCCTGGAAAGAACTTTCAGATGACGGGCAGCTTCAAGGTCGTTTTTGACGGAATGACACACATGACCAGCACTGGGTCCATGGATATTACGATGAATGGAAAACCAATGCACAAGGATTCCACGGTCGACTTCCACTGGAAGGGCCCCGCCTGCGACCCCAACGCCGATCTGAATCTGAAGAACCACAGCGTTCCCCCACCTCACTAATTCTCAGCACAAATATTCCGCGGACCAGGAGAAACGATGAGAGTCAATCGAATTCTGCTTCTATGCCTTGCATTCACCTTCGCGGCCGAGTTGTCTAACGCGCAATCCAAAGACGAGCCTGCCTGCAAGGATTCACCGCTTGTCGGCCGCTTTCCCGGTAGCTTCATCAGCGCCTGCAGTGACAAGGCCTTCGACGGTTATGACTTCACCATCGCTGTAAACAAGCAAGAGAAGACCAAACGGATCGAAGGTAAGTATTTGCAATTGACATATAGTTGGCCGCGAGATACAGCGAGTAAATCTCAGGTGGTCAGGAATCTGAATAACACCCTCAAGGCAGCCGGGTACACATTCGATTACGACTCAGGGGAATTCGGCGACTTTACAGTGCACAAGGGGAAAACCTGGATCATGGAAGAAGTAAGCGGCGGCGGCTGGTATCGGGAAACAATTGTAGTCGAAAAATAAATAAACTGGCAGGCACAAGGCCCCTTCCCTACATTGCGAATTTACCTCATCAATTCTCCTTGCCAACCGTCGCGGGACGGAAATCCGAGTGGTGCGTCTAAAATGTAGACTGCATCGGAGGGTCTCCTTGCAGGAAATGAGCTGAATGACAACCGCCTTCATTAATCGCATCGCCACAGCAGTTCCCCAACACGATGTCCACCAGGCTTTCATCGATTTTGCTACCGGCTTGGTTCCAGAAGGCACGATGCGCAATCTCTTTCGCCGCATGGCGCGGTTATCCGGCATTGAGCACAGGTACTCGTTCGTCAATCCAATTCCCACTCAGGATGGCGTTTGGAAGGACGCCGAACAGATTTATGAACCGGGGAACTTCCCGATAACTGCGCGGCGGATGAAATTCTTCGAGAGCTTTGCGCCACTACTGGCACGGACTACTCTGGATAAACTCGTAATCACAGATGAAGAACGCCGCTCTGTTACACATGTGATCGTAACTTCCTGCACTGGGCTTTACGCACCGGGGCTGGATTTTGAAGTCGTCAATCACCTCGGCCTCGACCCCTCAGTGGAACGCACCATGATTGGCTTCATGGGCTGCTATGCCGGCATCAATGCGCTTAAATCGGCCCATCATATTGTTCGCTCCGTTCCCGAAGCTCGGGTATTGGTCTTGAATCTCGAGCTATGCTCGCTGCATTTTCAGGAGACTCATGAATTGGAACAGGTGCTCTCGTTCCTGGTCTTCGCGGATGGCTGCGCCGCATCCCTCGTGAGTGCTGAACCGAAGGGCCTGGCCATCGACAGCTTTCTTGCATTGAGTATTCCCCAAACAAGTCACCTGATCACGTGGCGCATTGGCGAACTTGGCTTCGACATGCACCTGTCCGGACAAGTCCCCGGAGAAATCGGCGGAGCTTTGAAGCAGATGGGCGCCCAGGTCATGCGCGGCGCAGACCCAAAGGCCATCGATCTCTGGGCGGTTCACCCAGGTGGGCGTTCCGTTCTTGACGCAGTGGAGAAGGGCCTTGGGCTGCCTGCGGATGCGCTCTCATTTTCGCGAAGCGTTCTGGCTCAATACGGCAACATGTCGTCGGCCACTGTGATGTTTGTGCTACAGCAAATCATCGAATGCGCACAAAGTGGACAGAAGGGTTGCGCCATGTCATTCGGGCCGGGCCTGACAGCCGAGACCATGCTCTTTCACGCAGCATAGCCGGCATCTATAGACTCACCGCTTTACGAATTCGATCACCTTGGGAGCCATTTGTGGCGCGCACTTGCCGGGTGCGAGATGACCACAACCGGGGAATACGTAAAACTCGGATTGCGGAATCATCTGGTGCATCGCCTCACCCTGGGCGACAGGCATGATCTTGTCTTCCCCGCCCCACAGAATGAGAACCGGCATTTTCAATTGAGGCAGCAGCTTGTCGGTTGCATCCTGGCCCGTCAACATGGTGGCCAGCGCGCGATGAATGATCCATGCCCTGTGATTCGAGACGTTCAGAATATCCCGGGCAAGGAAGCCCGGAATCTTCGGCGGGCTAGGCATCAGCAGAACATCCAACTGATCGAGTTGCGCTGCAGAATTGGGCGTGAAGAGGTGAACATCCCACTTGGGCAGCACAAAAAGCCCAGCTGAATCGAACAGTAACAACCGCCGCACCCGATCGGGATGTTCTGCCGCAACATGTTGAACAATTGCGCCGCCCATCGACCAGCCACCCAGGTCCACCTGCTTGAGGTTGAGCGCATCCAGAAACTCCATTACTACATCCGTTTCGTCATGCACGGAGTACGAGAAATCGGCGGGTTTTTCGCTGCGCCCGTAGCCGATCAAATCCGGCAGGTAGACGCGCAACCCAGCCTTGGCCAAATAGGGCGCCAGGTCGCGCCAATCTTCGGCCCTCCCACCCAGGCCATGCACCAACACCACAACACGGCCGTCGGCGGGCCCTTCCACCTCGTAATGGAGGCGATGGGCGCCAACCGAGATCTCGCGATTCTGCACACCGGAAAGACAATCGCGTAGAAACATCGATTCGTTATAGTAGGAAACCGGGTGCCTCCAAAACCCTATGCCGGCAACCACTAAAAGCAATCCCAAAACAAACAATAACCTCTTGCCCAATCTCAACAATCCTCCACTTTCAATTACAAGCTTCTGGCAGCCTGCCAACCCGCTTCAATGACTCGCACGGTTACGGGATCGAGCTTGAGAGCGCTGTGGCTGTTCCACTCCGCTCTTTCAACCCAACGCACGGCTTCGGCATCGGACGCGGCTTTCAACTCCCCGCCCACAACGCGACAAAGATAATCCGCAATTACATAATGGTACCGGACACGCTCGCCATCTCGATGAATCCGGTCGAGAAGTTCAATCAGTCGCAACGGCTCGACAATCAGGCCTGTCTCTTCCTTGATCTCGCGGATAACGCCTGCCTCCAACGACTCGCCAAGTTCGAGCATGCCGCCGGGAAGGGACCAATGTCCCATCAGCGGCTCGCGTCCGCGCCGGACCAACAGCACGCGCCCCCGATCGACCACCACGGCTCCCACTCCGACCAAAGGGGTTTCGGGATACTCGCGCTGCATCTTTCCTCCATTCGCACTTATGCTTTTTCTACAATAGTGCGCTTGACGTCTCCCTGCGCAACCTCTTCATCTTGAGGAAGTTCGGCACATGGATTACTTAGGTCTGCACCTTTCCAGTGAGCGTTATCATCGAACAAGGGTGGAAAACAATAAGATGTCTGAATTCACGCTCAGGATCGACAACATGCATTGCGGCTCTTGCATCCGCCGTGTTAGCCAGGCTCTGGCCTCGACAGGCAAAGTGCAGGTCAAGGAAGTTCGCGTTGGCGCCGCGCGTCTCAGCTTCACGGACGACACCGCGCCGGTCGAATTGGCCCTGGCCGCCCTGGCCAAGGCAGGCTACCCTGCGCGATTGGAAGAGTAGGTGAACACTACGGAATCGCTTACGCTACCGGTTCTCGGCATGACTTGCGCCGCGTGCCAGCATCATGTGGAAGAGGCTCTCAGCTCGGCGCCGGGAGTCCAGTCGGTCCGCGTCGATTTAATGGCTAATCGAGCGTCTCTGGTTTTCGATCCCGACTCTACCTCGCCGGCCCAGTTGGTTGAGGCCATTCGAGCCGCAGGCTACGACGCCGTGCTACCCCGCACCGGCTCAGCTTCTCCTGGGCCTGCGGCGGCCGACGGACTTTCTGTTGAGGCGTCGCGCAAAGCATGGGCGACGCTGGTCGCAGGCGCGGCTGCGATGTTGTTGGCCATGCCTCTCGATTCCGAAATGGGACCGCTCGACCACGGATTGATGACCCTTGCGCCCTGGCTCTATGCAGTACCGTCCGCGCTTCTGCGGTGGTCTCTGCTTGTATTGACGGCAATCATCATGGTCTGGGCCGGCCGCGGCATCTACGAGAACGCCTGGCGCACCCTGCTGCACGGCGCCACCAACATGAATACCCTGGTGAGCCTCGGAACCAGCGTGGCCTTTATCTGGTCCGCCTATGCGACGATTTTGCCTGCTCCCGGACGACAAGTTTACTTTGACGCGGTTCTGTTGATCATTGGCTTCCTGCTGCTGGGAAAAGCTCTTGAGGCAAAGGCCAAGCGCCGTGCCCTGGCAGCGCTTGACTCGCTTGCCCGATTGCGCCCGGTTACTGCACGACGCATCCTCGATGGCATTCAGGCCGTTGTCCCGCTGGAGGAAGTTCGAATCGGAGACAGCGTGCTCGTTCTCCCCGGCGAACGCTTTCCGGTCGATGCGGTTATCCTCGAAGGCCACACTTCGGTGGACGAATCCATGCTTACCGGGGAGCCAACTCCGCAGCCGCGCGAGCCCGGCGGCCGTGTGCTGGCAGGCTCTCTCAACTACGATGGCGCTGTCACCTGCCGCGCGGAGTCTCTCGAAGAGGCCACCGTGCTCGCCCAGATTACGCGCATGGTCCAGCAGGCGCAGTCATCTCGAGCACCCATGGAGCGCCTGGCCGATAGAGCCAGTGCAATCTTTGTCCCCATTGTGTTGGGCCTGGCCGCAATCACCTTTCTAACTTGGCTTTTCGCGGCGCATTCGCTGGATATGGCGCTCGCAAACACCGTCGCCGTTCTGGTGGTAGCTTGCCCCTGCGCCATGGGCCTGGCCGTACCTGCGGCACTCACTGTAGCCGTTGGCCGCGGAGCGCAGATCGGGGTGCTATTCAAAGGCGGAGAAGCTCTGGAACGCGTCGCTCGCCTGGATGCGGTTGTGCTCGACAAAACCGGCACCATTACCGTAGGACACCCGGCACTTGCCGGTGTCCACTCGCTTTCTCCCAGGTTGGCGAACGATTTGCTGCGCATGGCTTCCGCGGCCGAAGAACAATCCAACCATCCACTCGCTCATGCAGTCATTGACCAGGCCCGCTCTCTTGGTCTCACATGGCAGCCGGCGCAGAACCTGCAAATCTACCCCGGTCGCGGCCTTTCCGCCACGGTCGAAGGACAAGAATGCCTCCTCGGCAACGAACAGCTCTTCCGAGAGTTTTTCGTCCCGATGCCCGATTCTGTGCGACCGCCCCAGCCCGGCGTTACTCGCCTTTGGATGGCTCTCGATTCCGTTATCGTGGGATATTTCGATGCCCGCGACGCTCTGCGCCCTGACGCCGCCGCCGCAATCAAGACGCTGCGTACCCTCGGAGCCGGCAAGAACGAGTTGCGCGTCCTGATGCTCACCGGTGACACCGCCGAAGCTGCCGCTCCGATCGCCCAGCAGGCGGGGATCACCGAAGTCGAGGCCGGACTCGACCCCGCGGGGAAGCTGAATCGCATTCGCGCATTACAACAGGACGGTTTGCGCGTGGCCATGGTCGGAGATGGAATTAACGACGCAGCCGCCCTTGCCCAAGCCGACGCCGGCATCGCAATGGGCTCCGGCGCCGACCTGGCCCAGGACGCAGGCGACGTGCTGCTTCTGCGCGCTCAACCCGCCGCCATTCCCGATGCCATTGGCCTCGCACGATCCACACTGCGTGTGATGCACCAGAACCTGGCCTGGGCCGTGGGATACAACCTGATCGCTATTCCGCTGGCAGCAGGCGCGTTCTACCCGAGCTTTCATGTGCTGCTTTCTCCCTGGCTCGCCGCAGCCGCTATGGCTCTCAGTTCGGTCTGCGTCCTCGGAAACAGCCTCCGCCTGCGCGGATGGCAGACAAGCACATAGAACCGGGGCCAAAGCCATTCCGGGACGTTAAACTATTTCTGGAGCCGCCCCTTGCGCATTCTGACCCGTTATATCCTCGGTGAGATTTTCTCTCACACCCTGATCGGATGCGCGCTCTTCACCTTCATCCTCTTGATGCGGGAATTGCAGAACATCCTGGATATGGTCGTCCGCAACAGCTCCACGACATCCACTGTGATGGAAGTGGTTCTCTACCTGATGCCCAACTTCTTTACAGTGACTATCCCCATGTCGGTGCTTGTGGGAATTCTGCTGGGACTAAGCCGTCTGGCCGCCGACAGCGAAATTATCGCCATGCGCGCCTCCGGTCTGGGCATCGGATATTTCGTGCGCGTCGCCGCTATTGTGGCCGTCGGCGGAACCGCGCTCGGCCTGTTCAATTCGCTCTACGTAGCGCCGCGCGCCAACCAGGGAATTCTCGATCTCGACAAATCTCTCGCCTCTCAGGCCACCTACGAAATCCAGCCGCGCGTTTTCTACGAAGACTTCAAAGACAAAGTCCTGTATGTCCAGAACGTGATTTCGGGAACCGGCGCAGCCAACTGGCGTCAGGTCTTCATGGCCGACATTTCCGACCCCAACTCGCCGAAAATCACCACTGCCGCCTCGGCCGTTGTCGTCAGCGATTCTTCGCAAGCTCTTCTCATGCGGTTACGCAATGGAACGGAGCATAACCCCGTTCAAGGCCACCCCGAACAATACGAACTTTCCACGTTTACCATCAACGATCTTCCCTTCACAGCCAGCCAGCAAAACGAAGGCCATCTGGGGCGCCTCGATACACCCATCTATGCAATGCCCATGAAGGAACTGCTCGAGCACACGCACGGCCCCGACGGTAAGCGGTTCCTCATTGAATTCCACAAACGGTTCGCATATCCAGCAGCCTGCCTCGTGCTCATGCTGGTTGGCGTGCCGCTTGGCGTCACCTCTCGGCGCGGTGGCAAAAGCTCTGCTTGGGTCTTCACTATCCTGCTTGTCATTCTGTATTACTCCATGTCCCTGGTTGGCATCGCCATGGGGCGTCAAAATTGGATTCCGACGTTTCTCGCCGTCTGGTCGGCCAACATCCTTTTTGCCGTCGGAGGAATCTTCCTGCTGTGGCAGATGGCAAGCGGCGGCCAGGCCCTCTCCGCCATCGCCGGTTTTGTCGCGCGCGCGCCAAGACCCAAGCCGGCAACCACGGCAAAGGTCCTCGGCGCATCCCTCACCGGTCTCCTGAGCCGCTTCTATTCTCGTCCTCAGCGAGCTGTGTCCCGCGGCGCGTTTCCTCGCATCCTCGACGAATACGTCGTTCTTGAATTCCTCAATATGTTCTGCCTGGTGCTACTGGGATTTGTTCTGCTCATGCTCGTATTCACCGCCTTCGACCTGCTCGGCGACATACTCCGCAACCACATCCCCCTCACCGTGGTCGGCGATTACATGATCAACCTCACGCCGCTGATGCTCTACAAACTCGCTCCATTAGCAGTGCTCATCGCAGTCCTGGTCACTTTCGGCGTGCTCAACCGCAACTCGGAAATCATCGCCATGAAGGCCACCGGAATAAGCCTCTACCGCCTGGTGGTGCCCGTAGTCTCCATCGCCGCCATACTTGCCGTGAGCCTATTCCTTTTCGATGAGTACTATCTACCCCAGGCCAACAAGCGGCAGGATGCTTTACGCAACCGTATCAAGGGCAAGCCGGCGCAGACGGTCGCCCATCCCGAACAGAATTGGATCTTCGGGTCACCCAACAAAGGCGAGCCCGGCCGCATCTTCTACTACCGGTTCTTCGATCCCGACCGCAACGAGTTCGCCAATATCTCTGTATTCGAATTCGACCCTTCCACCTTCGCGCTCACTCGCCGCATCTTTGCGGCCAAAGCGATCTGGGACGCTGGAGCGGCTACGTGGCGCTTCCAGAACGGCTGGCAGAACGATATCGAAGGCGACCACACCATCAATTTCCGGCAATTCGAGCAAACTTCATTCTCTGAAATCCACGAAGACCCCGGCTACTTCAACAAGGAGAGCCTGCAGGCCCAGCAAATGAACTTTGGCCAGCTAGATCGCTACATCGGAGACCTGCGCCAAAGCGGCTTCGACACTATGAAGCTGCAGGTCGCGTTGTGGCAAAAGCTGGCTTATCCGCTGATTGCTGTTGTCATGGCCGTGCTGGCTATTCCCTTCGCACTCTCGATGGGGCGGCGCGGTTCGCTCACCGGTATTGCGGTGGCGATCGGTGTCGCGCTTACATACTTTGTAGTCGACCAACTGTTCGGCGCGCTGGGCAATGTGAACTACCTTCCCGCAGCGCTAGCCGCGTGGTCCTCCGACATACTATTTGGGCTCGTTGGCGGCTATCTTCTGCTTAGAACTCCCACCTGAGCCAGTGGAATCGCTTGAAGAAGATTACACCAGCAAAGCAGTTGGAAGCCCGGCAACTCTCGCGTCCCGCGAACAATTGAATCATGGCAGCCAAAGCAGGTGAAATCGCGCAGTTTCCTCTTCCTTTAATCTTTCAACTCAGCCCGTCCGAGGTGACGACGCCTGCTAGAAAAGAGGACTTGAGTACTGAATCATCTCTCTTCAGTAATTTTGCGCCAGACACCTGCGGCGCGGGAAACAGCGGGCACGGAAAGATCGATTTTGGTGCGTGGCAAAACAACCAGGTCGACGCGCCGGTTCTCAGCGCGGCCCTCAGCAGTTTCGTTCGTTGCAATGGGATGAAACTCGGCATAACCTGCTGCCGAAATCCGGTCTGGCGGTAAAGCCTTGAGTTCCAGAAACAGCCGTGCCATGCGCGTCGCCCGGGCTGCGGACAGTTCCCAGTTGGATTCGAATTCGGTTGTGTGAATAGGAACCGTATCGGTATGACCCTCAATTCTCAGGTCGTAGGGCGAATGACCAAGCGAAGCCGCGATCTCTCGAAGTGTAGCCAGCGTTGCGGGACTCGGTGTTGCTGAGCCTGAAGCGAAGAAACCGGCCTCGCGCAAACTGATCACCAACCCATCCCGGCCCATAGAGATGGAGACAGAGTGGTTTGCGACTTGGCCGGAGAGAGCCTGTTCAAGCTCGCGCCGGATTCGGTCAAGGTCCTCCTTAACCATTGCCGCAGAAAGAATACTCTCCCCCATGACGACCTCCACTGGGACAGCCGCCTTATCGTTCCCGGACGCAGAAATCAAGCCTGTCGACGGCTGAGGATTTAAGTTGGGAAAGATGCCAAATGACCGGAATGCATTGTCGATGGACTTTGTGACCTGGGCTTGCTTTTTCTGGTCGGCTTTAGCGAATGCGAAGAGCACAACGAATAGACCGAACAGCAAGGTGATGAAATCCGCATAGGAAACCAGCCATCGATCGTGAGTAACGCGGCTGCGAGGGACGCGGCGGCTCATGCGGCGCGCTCCTTCTTACTACGGGCTGAAGCATCGATGTAGCCGGAGAGCTTTACCTCAAGCATGCGCGGGTTAATGCCTTCAAGGATCGAAGCCACACCTTCAAGCATCATCTCGCGCCGTTGATGTTCCTCGCGAATGCGAATACGCATCTTTCCTGCAAACGGAAGAAAGAAGAGGTTGGCAATGCCAACGCCGTAGATTGTTGCGACGAAGGCGACAGCGATTCCGCGCCCGACCTCCTGAATATTGTCAAGGTGCTGCATAACCTGGATAAGTCCGAGAACTGCGCCGAGGATTCCTATCGTCGGAGAAAAGCCTCCTGCGGACTCGAAGACGGCCGGAAGGCACTCTTCACTCTCCGAGGCCGAGTCCAGGCTCACCCTCATGATCTTGCGCAACTCGCTTGGCTCCGTGCCGTCCACAGCCAGCATCAGCGTTTGGCGCAGAAACGGATCGTCAATCGTTTTCAGGTCGCTGTCGAGAGAAACCACCCCATTCCGGCGCGCCTTGTTGGCAAACGAGACCAGTTGGTCAATAAGCTGATCGTTGTGTTTCTTCGGTGCGGTAAAGACATTTCCAAGGCTGCGAAAGGCGCCAACGACGGTGAGAAGAGGGAATTGGAGAAGGACCGCGCCCATGGTTCCGCCAAACACGATGAGGGCCGCGGTAGGCTGCAGAATCTGACCAAGGTTTCCGCCTTCAATGAGAAGGCCTGCAATAATACCGGCCACTGCCAGAAAGACCCCGACAACACTGGATTTATCCATGAACAATTCCCCCGCGGCCAGTTGCACAGGCAGCAATCGAGTGGTTCAGCGGTAGAGTTCCGCGTTCCGCGTTGGAGGCGGTGCATCGGAGTTACCGGAAACATCGAGGCTCGCAATCGAGACCACGCGCTGCAGGTCGTCGTAGGAGGGCAAACGGCGGCTCACTGCGGTCAGCAGGCGCGCGCGGTACTCAAGAACCCGTTCCGTAACCTCTTCGCAGGGCTCGCGCACGATGATTTTTTCGCCATTGATCAGTGTCAGCATCGTGTCCGGCGAAGCCTCTGCGGTTTTGATCAGGTCGCTGTTGAGCACAATAGGATTTCCGTTGAGCCTTGTTAGTTGAATCATCGCTTTCATAACTCCTATGTGAGAGTTATCGGCGACGGGTGAAAAAGGTTAAAGAATTAGAACGAATGCGAGTAACTGTCCTAGGTGGGACAGTTCAGGGGGGTACATAAAGTCAACGACCTATAGGCCGAAGAAGGGGCAAGATGCGACGGTTCC
>Ga0182016_10001172_pt1 | contig 32034 bp, 33 predicted proteins | sample 712S2MmetaG_FD_120491 | JGI IMG/M metagenome (GOLD analysis project Ga0182016, IMG submission 120491) | Permafrost microbial communities from Stordalen Mire, Sweden - 712S2M metaG | ecosystem: Environmental > Terrestrial > Soil > Wetlands > Permafrost | place: Sweden: Stordalen | collected...
GGCGCGCGGCGGGGAACAGTTGTCGGTGTAGCGCGCGGATGGCCAACGATAATGGGGGCCACAGAAATCCATGCCGTCGGAAGGTTGAGCGCTTTCTTGCCGGCCGTCGTATTCAGATAACTCTGCGCGAAGCCGATCCAGCAACTGCCTAGCCCAGCGCCGTGCGCTGCGAGCATAAGATTTTCCGCGGCCAATGCACAATCTTCGATAACCCACGGCCCCGTGGCGGCGACCGAGATCAAGATCAATGCAGGGGCATGATAGAAAATATGGAAGTCTGGGTCTCTGAGAGGTCCATGAACATGGTCCGCAGGGGTCGGCCCCGGTATCGTGGCCATCACGTGCGCTTTGGCGTCCCGCGATATCAAATCTAGGATCCCTTGATTCCGCACCACCGTGAAAATCCATGGCTGCTGATTGACCGCGCTCGGCGCCTGCACTGCGGCGAGGAGCAACCGGTTTAGGATGACCTCATCGACAATTTGCTGTGTATATTCACGGGTCGCCCGACGTCCGAAGAGGGCCTCATTCAGTTCCATGACGTTGGTTCCTTCTACACGAAGAGTATGACAACGCCCATCGTGGCCGGCGGCAACCTTTCAGATGAAAGAGCCGCGCCAAATCACGCGACGTGAAGAGACAGCCCAGATCGGCAGGTCATATCGCATTATTGCCCTGCAGGGTAGACCAATTCCGTGCGGCACCGTACTAAGCACGTGGTTCCGGAGGTCTTAGGAGTCCCGACCGGGCGTGCTCAGCCTGCGAACCGGCCGAAACGATTACCGGAGGGCCTATCGCCGGGGTCTCGTATCTTACGTACAGAAGATGCGGGTTTCTCGGCTAGGTCGAACAGCGTCTGTCAACGCACAGACCATGGAATCCCGTTGAGAGATGCTGTCCGTACCGACATCAAATGCAATTCTCGCAAGGAGACCCCGCCATGTTACGCAGCGTCAAGAGTTTGGAAGGAATGGCCATCGGAGCCACCGACGGCACGATCGGCAAGCTCACGGATTTTTACTTCGACGACGAAGCCTGGGTAATCCGTTACGCCGTCGTCGATACGAGTGCCTGGCTCGGTGGTCGCAAAGTGCTGGTGACGCCCTACCTGATTCGTGAACCGCCGACCGAAATGGGAACGCTGCCGGTCACGGTTACGCAGGAACAAATCCGCAACAGTCCGAGCATCGACACCGACAAACCAATCTCTCGGCAATATGAGAAAAGCTACCTGGGATATTACGGTTATCCTTACTATTGGGGTGGTTTTGGACTTTGGGGGGACTACGGTTATCCGGGCGCTATCTCGAACGACCTGTTCGAAAGCGAGTATCGCGGATATTTGCATGCACCGTCGGCAGAGAGCTCCGGGGGCGATCCGCACCTTCGAAGCTGTAATGCGGTGAAGGGCTACCACATCCTGGCGAGCGACGGCGAGATCGGACACGTCCAGGGATTCGTCCTCGATGATCATTCATGGGCGATTCGTTATCTGGTGATCAATACCAGCAACTGGTGGGTGGGACACGAGGTGCTCGTTTCACCGGAATGGATCCAGGACGTGAGTTGGTCCGAGTCCACCGTCACTGTGGATCTGAGTCGCAAATCGATCAAGGACGCGCCCGTCTATGATGGCAACGCGATGCTGGATCGAGAAGTCGAAGTGGGCCTCTATCGTCATTACGGGCGCGATGGCTATTGGCACAACGACGGAGTACGCGCGGAAGTCGCCTAGGTCCTCGTGCCGCAGGGGCCGCCCATGCGGGGCGGCCCTTCCTGCAAGCGCGGCCCGCAATCGCTACGGATTCCACTACGCGGCCGCCGGGCCAACGATGGCGGAGTCCCTGATTCAGTCATTGCGCGACCGGAAGAAAAGCAGGTCACAACCACAAGTTCTTGGAGTCAATCAATGGCGCTGAAAGATGACATTCTCGCAACCAAAGCCGATTTCGCTGCGAACCCGGAGCACGCCCGCGCCCACTTTTCGGTCGATTCTCGATTGCTCGAAGGGCTTCGGACCAACACGAAAGTCCGCCAGTTCAACGTTACAGTGGATGAACCGCCAACGGCCGGTGGTACAGATACCGGTCCGAACCCGGTTGAATTGATTCTAGTGGCACTCGCCTCTTGTCAGGAAATTACCTACCGGCTCTATGCGGAACACTTGGGAATCCCGCTGGATTCAGTATCAATCAAGCTCGACGGGGACCTAGATCTTCGTGGTTTATATGGCGTCGGAAAAAACGTCCGACCTGGCTTTCAAAACGTCCGCGGCACAATTCGCTTGCAAAGTAGCGCGAGCCAAGTTGACTTGACTCGCCTCAAGCACCATGTGGATGCGCACTGTCCGGTGCTCAATATACTTATGTCCGCAGTACCGGTCTCGCTTGAATTGGCTCCGCCGGCGCTGTTGGCGCAAGTGGTTTAGGGGGGGCGTTCTCAAGGCAGCCGCACTCACTCGCATCCGGGCTCGAAAACGCCTCGCGCTTCGCAAACATGTGTTAACGCGACTGCTCCGATATCCCTTGTGTGAATGTCACTTAACAGACAGACCCGCATATCCTGGCACAGTATCGTTCCACCTGGTGGTTCAGTTTTACTTCGCATCCCTTGCCTTAGCTGCGATCGACGTCGTCTTGGAGATCTAATGCTGATCAGCGTTCTTGATTCACGCGCCCTGCAGGTCTCCTGTCGTGTTTGAGTCCGATCGCGCCGCAAAGCTATCGCAGAATGCGCCTGGATTCGCCTCTGAGTCCGCGCTCCTTCGAGCACTCGTCAACGAGTGCGAACGATTCCAATCGGTGGAATCCATGGATATGGATCGGTTGGTCGCCCGGATCGGCGCAGCGCGCATCGTGTTGATCGGCGAGGCAAGCCATGGAACATCGGAGTTCTATCGGATGCGTGCGCATATCACACGCGAACTCATCGAGAATCACGCCTTTTCATTTGTGGCGATTGAGGGTGATTGGCCGGATGCGGCTCGGATCGACCACTACGTACGTCATGTTGAAGCTCCTGCAGCCGAGTGGATGGCCTTCGCACGCTTCCCCTCATGGATGTGGCGCAATCGGGAGGTTGCCGAGTTCGTCGAATGGCTGCGCATCCACAATGAGCGGGTGGCGCCCGCTGCGATGACGTCCGTTCACGGACTCGACCTCTATAGCCTGTATACCTCGATGCAAGCGGTATTGGGCTATCTCGACAGCGTCGACCCTCCCGCCGCCGCGGCGGCGCGCCGACGCTATGGGTGCCTCGCCCCATGGCAAGAGGATCCAGCAGTCTATGGTCGGGCAGCCGTTACGGGCGAACATCCTTCATGCGCACCCGCCGTCACTGCCATTTTGACGGAGTTGCTGAAAAAGCGCTCTGTTTATACCGAAGCCGGTCGAGATCGATTCCTGGATGCCGAGCAGAATGCGCGGCTGGTTGCGGATGCCGAACTGTACTATCGAATCATGTACTACGGCTCACGGGAATCCTGGAATCTGCGCGACAGCCACATGTTCGAAACTTTGAGAAACCTTCTCCGGTTTCACGGCCCGCAGAGCAAGGGGATCGTGTGGGCGCACAACTCCCACGTGGGCGATTCCGCGGCGACGGACATGGCCAAACGTGGCGAATTCAACATCGGAAACCTGTGCCGACGGGAGTTTGGGTCGGCAAGCTACTCCATCGGCTTCGGCACAGACAGCGGGACTGTCGCCGCCGCTTCCAGTTGGGATGAGCCCATGCAGGTGATGGCTGTGCGACCGGCCTTGCTCGGGAGTTATGAATTGCTCTGCCATCGTACCGGAGAGCCTGCGTTCGTGCTCCCCCTGCAACGGCTGAGTGCGGCATTACGCACCGAGCTGTTTGAGCCCCGTCTCGAACGCGCGATCGGCGTGATCTATCGCCCCGAGACGGAACGCGAAAGCCACTACTTCAGTGCGCAACTGCCGCTGCAGTTCGATGAATACCTGTGGTTCGACACCACGACCGCGGTATCCCCGCTGCGCACCGAGGAACTGCCAGGCCTGCCGGACACCTACCCGTTCGGGACATAGCCGGGCGCTCCTGCCGTGCCAATCAACGTTGCACCATTCTGATGTGCTTACATACGGAGCCGTATGAAGCTATATTAATCAATGCGTTGCGTGCTTCGCAACCGGCTTCGGGTTAATTCGCGATGGGACTCGACATTGCACGCTATCAGGCCAATCTGCAGGACGAGCTCAATGGAGCAGCGCTCTATGCGGCGCTCGCTGCTGCGGAACCGGATCCATTGCGCCGAGATCTCTTTCTGCAATTGTCGCAGGCGGAGACCAGTCATGCCCAGTTGTGGCGCGACAAACTGACTGCCGCTGGTGTTCACGGCGAGCATTTCGCACCGAATTTTCGCACACGGCTGCTTGCGAAGCTGGCGCGACGTTTCGGCCCCCGGTTCGTGCTTCCCAGCATTGCCGCCGCCGAATTCGCCGATCGCAACAAATACGCTGGTCAAAGCGATGCGCATGAAATTTCCGCTGAGGAGCGCGGTCACGCGGCGGTGATCCAGGCCGCTGCCGCTGCCGGCAGCCACGGAACTGCAACCGTAGGCGCGGATATCGAACGGGCCGAACCTTGGCATCGCGCCGCTTCGGGCAACAATCTGCGGGCAGCTGTGCTCGGCGCGAACGACGGCCTGGTGTCGAACTTTTGTCTGGTTATGGGTGTCGCAGGCGCCGGCGCAGCAAGCAAAATCGTGCTCCTGACAGGATTGGCCGGCCTAGTGGCTGGCGCATGCTCCATGGCTCTGGGCGAGTGGCTCTCTGTGACCAATGCTCGTGAACTGGCGCAGACGCAGATCGGCAAGGAAGCGGAGGAAATTGAGCAGACACCGGCCGCAGAGGAGCACGAGCTCGCATTGATCTATCAGGCCAAAGGTATGCCGAAGGAGGATGCCCAACGCGTCGCCGCGAACATCATGAAGAACAAGCAAGGCGCACTGGATACATTGGCTCGAGAAGAGCTCGGTATCGACATGACCGAGCTCGGAGGCAATCCCTGGAGTGCCGCGGCCACCTCGTTCGCATTGTTCGCCGCGGGCGCCATTTTCTCGGTAGTGCCATTCTTCTGGCTGAAGGGCCATTGGGCAATCGGCGCGAGCGTGGTCGCGAGCGGGTTGGTGCTCTGCGTGGTCGGGATGCTGACTTCACTGTTCAACGGGCGGGGTGCCTGGTACTCGGCAGTCCGTCAGTTGCTATTTGGCTGTATTGCAGCGGGAGTGACGTATGGCGTCGGAGCGGCCCTAGGAACTTCGTTGTCCTGATTGCGCGCGGCATGAGCGCAATTGCCGCACGCTCGCACACGCGTACGCTACCGCACGGACGCGACAATACGTCGACTGGCATTCTCGGCGCGCTCCTCCAAATCCGCTATCAATTGTGCGTAGAGATTTAACATGACAACGACCAGAAAAGCATATTTGGTCGGGGGCGGGATCGGTTCCCTCGCGGCGGCCGCGTTCATGATTCGTGACGGCGGCATTCCCGGAGAAAACATCTCCATCTTCGAGCGCGAAGCGCGGCTGGGTGGCAGCGTCGACGCTGCCGGCGACTCGGTTAAAGGTTACTCGATGCGCGGCAGCCGCATGTTTACCTTTGACAACTACGAATGCACGTGGGATTTGTTCAAGACCATTCCCTCCTTGAGCAATGCCGGCAAGTCAGTTTATGACGAAACGGTCGATTTCAACAACTCTCACCAGACGCATGCCCGGGCTCGGTTGGTTGATCACCAGCGCGGCATCGTTCCGGTCCACTCCATGGGTTTTTCGATGCATGACCGTGAGAGCCTGCTGAAGCTGATGCGCGTGGAGGAGGAGTCGCTGGCAAGAAACAGAATAAGCGATTGTTTCGCGCCTGAGTTCTTTGCAACTGAATTTTGGCTCATATGGGCCACCACTTTCGCATTCGAGCCTTGGCATAGTGCGGCGGAACTTAGGCGGTACCTGCACCGCTTCATGCTGTCGTTTTCCGAGGTTGACACCATGGCACCGCTCAAGCACACGATTTACAACCAATACGATTCCATGGTGCTGCCGCTGAAGACCTGGTTGACGGCTCGTGGCGTCCATTTCCGGATGAATTGCAATGTCACGGAATTCGACCATAAATACGAAGACGGCATGTTCGTGGTCACTGGGATTACTTATCAGCAACTCGGTAAGGCTGAGAAAACGCCCGTGAATGCCGGTGATCTCGTTTTTCTGCAGAACGGCTCCATGACCGACGCATCCACTATCGGTTCGATGACCGAACCGCCCGAACAGCGGGTCAAGAGCAGCAGCGGGGGCTGGTCCCTCTGGGAATCACTCGCGAACGGCCGAACTCAGTTTGGCAACCCGGCGGTGTTCAATAGCTGTGTGGCCCAGTCCTGGTGGGGGTCCTTCAGCGTGACATTGCAGGACACCGCATTCTTTGATGCCATGCGTGCATTCTCCGGCAATGAAGCCGGGCTTGGCGGGATTATTACGTTCAAGGATTCGAACTGGCTTTTGACAATCGACATCTACAATCAGCCGTATTTCTTGAATCAAAGCCCAAGTACACAGGTGTTCTGGGGGTATTCCCTGTTCGGGGATCGGATCGGCAATTTCGTCGCAAAACCGATGGCCGAGTGCACGGGGGCCGACATCTTAAAGGAACTGTGCGGCCACCTACGCTTCGATCCCGATGTCTTCAACTCCGCCAATTGCATCCCTTGCCGGATGCCGTACATCACCAGCATGTTCATGCCGCGACTTGCGAGCGACCGACCTCTTCCGGTTCCCCCGAACTCAAAAAACCTCGGCTTCATCAGTCAGTTCGTCGAGATTCCGGAGGATGTGGTGTTCACGGTGGAGTATTCCATCCGGGCGGCGCAGATGGCGGTCTACCAACTGCTCAACATCAAGCGCTCAATCCCCGCAGTTACGCCGCACGACAAGGCATTCAAGACAAAGCTGGAAGCCGTGATGAAGGCGTTCGCATGACCGCCCGGCAACTCAATAACGGCTCCATAGAGGGTTTCGCATGAGAAATTACGATCGTATCAACGCGCCACCGCCGGATCGGATCGCCGACAAGCACGCCCATATCGTGGGCGGCGGAATCGCCGGCCTCTCCGCTGCCGCATTCCTGGTGACCGACGCCAGCATGCCGGCGGATCAGGTAACGATCTATGAGACGTTGCCCTTGATGGGTGGATCCATGGACGCAGCGGGGAATCCCAAAAGCGGCTATACCAGCCGTGGCGAACGAGAACTCGAGGCCTATATGGAGTGCCTCTGGTATCTGTGCAGCAAGGTGCCCTCCCTTAAAATCCCTGGCCTCACGATACTCGATGAGACCCACCAGGCCAATGTCCGAGAGCCGATCAACTCGCACTTCCGGCTCATGGAAAAGCAGGGAAGGCGCTACGACTATTCCGGCCCGCTGATGTCCGCTCATGACGCCAAGAGAATGTTGGAGCTTCAGCTCACCCCGGAAAGCGAACTCGAGATGAAGACTCCTGCGGACTGGTTCAGCCCGGAGTTCGTCCATTCGGTGTTCTGGCTTTGCTGGAGTTCGATGCTCGCATTTCGCGACTATCATTCGCTGATTGAGGTTCGGCGCTACATCATGAGGTTCATGATGAACGATCATGGGATGACTCACCTGAGGGGCATTCTGCACACCGAATTCAACGAATACGACTCTCTCATCAAGCCAATTCACGTTTGGCTCAAGTCCCTTGGCGTCCGATTTCGTCCGGGAACGACCGTCACGGACATTGCAACGCATGATATCGGGGCCGAGACGCTCGCAACCGCGCTGACGATCAGCGATGCCACGGGTGTTCAACGCGTGGCCCTCTCGCGCGACGACCTGGTGTTCTTCACAAATGGCTCACTCACCCAGAACGCGACCATGGGGGATACGCATCGGGCACCGGAATTGGACCGGGAGACGGCGAATCGCGGCTGCTTCACGGTGTGGGAACACTTGGCGGCGCGCGATCCGAAATTCGGCCGCCCGGCCACGTTCGTTTCCGACATCGAGAAGTCCAATTGGATGAGCTTCTTTCCCACCATCACGGGGGACCCAACCTTTTTTGAGTACCTTGAGAAGAAAACTGGCGACAAGGCCGGCACGGGCGGAGCGATCACGATCGTCGATTCGACCTGGAAGATCAGCTTCGTGCTCTATGGGCGCTATTTCCCGGATCAACCGGCAGACGTCAATGTATTCTGGGGCGATGGTCAATGCAGCGACAAGAAGGGCGATTTCATCAAGAAAACCATGCGCGAGTGCACGGGGGTGGAAATTTTCTCGGAGCTCCTCTATCACTGCGGACTCGAAGACAAGATCCCCGGAATACTGGCCCACACCACAGTCTCCACTTCCATGATGCCTTACATCACGAGCCAGTTCATGCCGCGCCGGATCAGCGACCGCCCGAAGGTCGTACCAGCCGGATGCGTCAATCTGGCGTTCATCGGGCAGTTTGTCGAGTTGCCAGGCGATGCAGTCTTTACCGTGGAGACCTCGGTTCGGACTGCGATGATGGCCGTTTGGGGTCTAACGGGATTGAACAAGCCAATGGTTCCGATGCACGAACCGGTTTATGACCTTCGAGTGATCGTATCCTCTCTCAAGGCAACGCTCGGCATCGAGGCGATCACGCCCCAAAACCTCAAGGCGATCGCAGATTCCAGTCCACCGCTGCCCGCTCTGCTCGCCTTCGTCAATGCCTTGCCGCTACCTGGGCCCTAAGCGCCGGCGGGCGTCAGGGCGTCAAAGGGGCGACGGTCGGTCGTCGCGAGTCGAGGGCGAGTCGTTTGGCAGCAAATGCGTCCCGCAGGCGCCGCTCGCCCATGCATGGCGCGACGGCATCGTGGGTGCCGACATAGATCATCCAGTTCAGGATCGCCGCCGAGCGACGCAGTCTAAGTGATAGCCTACCCGTGGCTCCGGCGAGGGCGGCCAGGGCTCGGAGCAAGCCGACCGGAATCCGCCGGATGCGAAGTTGCTCCTTCCTCCCCAGACTCGCGGCGGCCAGGCGGCCGATGTCGCGGAAGGTCATGATGTCCGGGCCGCCGACCGGTATCTCCAGGTCCTTAAGGGTCGGCGCTTCGAGCTGGCGGCAGATCAAATCAGCCACGTCATGCCCATCGATGGGGTTGATCCGATGCGATCCGTCTCCAATCTCCGTGTAGCGGTTACTCTTGGCAACTGACTCGAACGCCCGGTCGGTGAGGTCGCTGAAGTAGGCGGTGGGCCGGATGACGGTGAGCCTGGCGCCGGCGGCCCCGCATGCAAGTCGGATTGCATCCACGGCCTGTTCCTTGGCTTCACTGAACTCCGAGTAGCGGCGCGACGCGGGGCCCTCGAATGTGGCGACAAGAACCACGTGGCGCACCCCGCACGCCAGAGCCGCCACGCCGAACCGTATGTTCGCGTCCCGGTCTATCGCCCAAAAGTCATTGGCTGGATCCATCCCGGTATTGCGCGACGCCATGCAGGATATGGCGACATCCGCATCAACGAGCGCACTTTCGTACGGCTCATCGCGACCGGCATCGACTGCAACGACCGTTGACCCGAGCGTGATCAGGGTGCGCAGCGCGGGACTGCTGACGTGATTGCGCACGATCGCGGCCACCGGCATGCCGCGGAACCGTAATGCGGCCACGACCCGCGTTCCAAGGTAGCCGGTGGCTCCTGCTACGCTGACGCGCATGCATTCACGGGTGGTGGACACCGATGGGGCGCAGCGTGTACACCGGCAGGAACGGGAACAGGACCGGTACCGTCTTGCGGTAGGTTGCATAGGCGCCGTCAGCCGCATATTGATCCGCTTGTTCACCCTCCAGGCGACGCGTAGCGCCGATCATGATTCCGAGAATGCACGCCAACCCTAGGGTGCACAAACTCCACTCGAGCCAACCCTGGTAGGCGGTCGTCGCAGAGATCCAGAGCCCAGTCCAGAACAGCATTTCCCCGAGGTAGTTGGGGCAGCGGACGATGCGGTAGAGTCCAGTGTTGCAAAAGCGCTTGGGATGTGCCGCCTTGAACCGAGACTTCTGCCAGTCCGCGGCCGATTCGAGCCCGAGGCCGATGGCCATCAGTGCAATGCCATAGAGCAGCGATCCCTGCGGCAAACCAGCGGCCTGCGCGGACAAGGTCACGAAGGTCGGGAGCGCCATCATGACGTAGAGGGCCGCGACCCCTATCCACATGCCAATTTTCGCCAAAGTCCCTGGGCGGCTCCGCTTCGCTCCCTGGATCGCTTCGCGGTCCTGAAATCCTCGATCCCGATTACGCAGCGACAAATAGCTGCCGAGCCGGATTCCGTAGGTGAGGAGCAGCAGCACTTGAATGAGTGGCCACCCCGCAATCGATGCCGAGTAGAGGGCGGCGGCAGCCACGGCCTGGACCGCGATTGATGCAGCATAACTCAGGCTCACGAAATAAACGACGCGAAAGAATCCCAGCGTCGAACACACCAGGCAGATGCCAAACGCGAGCGCGAGGTACTGCAAGTCGATCAGCCGCCCTGCCTCGCGGCACGCACAGCGAGCCCCCGTCTCTGGATCGCCATCGCGAGCAACGCGGAACCCCCGAAAATCAAGTTGATGCCAAGCAGCAGTCCGATGGCCCAGATGGAGGTACCCGGGAGCCCGGTGAGTATCAACGCGGCCAAACCCAAGTCGATTAGGCCGCTTGCAAACATCCAGCGCCAGCTCGCCGTTTGATTGCGTCGATGAGCTAGCGCAAACATGATCGACGCAAATCCTTCTAGGAGAAAGAACAAGATCAGGATCACGGTCAGCGACACCGCGCCGCTGAGCGGCCACCGCAGTAGCACCACTCCGGCGGTAATCGCCACAATTGCCGAGACCAATGACCAGACAAATCCCGCGGAGCGGCGATTGGATAGTGTTGTCACCCCGCCGATGATGCCACTGAGCAGCAAGAGCCAGCCGACGAATATCTCGAAGGCGAGCGTGGCGATCGTCGGTAAGGCGATCGCGGTGATGCCGAGAAGTACCAACGCCACCCCTTCAACGACGAAGAGCCAGCGGTGCGAGCTCAATGGGCTGTCCGCTCGTTGAGCCAGGCCGCCAGTTGGGTTCATGCTGCCTACAGTCTTCATATCAATTTCCCGTATGTTCCGGAATGCTGGGAGCGCCGTCCTCGTTCCAATTCCCTCATGTTGCCCTCCCAGGGGCCTGCCATGGAGATGTCACCAAGGTAGGATAATCGGCGCCGACAAGCGCGACTGTCTGGCAACGTACATGGGGTAGATGATTGTGTCTTCACTCCAGGCAATGCGGGCCATCGAACCGACCATCCGCCATCTCCAGCGCAACATGCCAGCCACTGTTCAACTGGAGGGAAGAATCCATGTCAATTGGTAATGACTCTGCTTCAAGCCAGGACTCCGCGCGCCGCGCCCAGCGCACAGACCGTGCTTCGGTTATGACGGAGGCGCTCGGATCCGGGAATGATCCGCTCGGCAGCGAGGAGATCGACGCGCAGATCCGTTGGTTCTTTGAAAATGCGCTGGAGCGGACGCCGCCGCGCCGATGACGTGTAGAGAGCCTATAACGGGCGTTCTAGGCGGATCGACTCGGTCGCGGTTCGATTCGGAAGAAGCCGCACATGCTCCCTCCGTACCACCTAGTAGCATTCTGAGGTCCGCTTTTCGAGCCGAGGGCGATCTAACACGGTGATGAGGCCGCGCTGATAGTGGAGGATGCCTGCAACGTTGTAATTTGCCGGCAGCTTCCGCTACGCCTCCTCGTCGGACGCCAAGCATATTGGCGACGAGTTCCTGCGTCATGAGGAGTTCATTGCCATGCAGCCGATCGAGACTAATCAAGAGCCATCGACAGAGCCGTTGGTCCAAAAAGTGACGCCGGTTGCATGCCGCGGTCTGCGTCATCTGCGTGATCAATGCCTGGGTATACCGCAGCATGGGGTGAAGGACTGGCAGTGCGAGTTGGAACTCGTGTTTCGTGAATTGCGCATCCATTAGCAGCGCCCGGCACTCTGCACGACCGCACGGCTCGGGGTGGTGTCGCCACCCATGATCAGCGCAAATCCCACCATCCCCTCGCTACCAACGATGGAAAGCTCGGCGGGCGCCCCGTTCTCCAACACATAGAGCAATGAGACCATCGACGTCAGGGGAAAGTAGACCGACTGCGATTGCTTTTGCGCCTCGCGCAAGTTCACGCACTGTAATAGCTTGAAGTGCAGGGCGGCGTCGGTTTAAAACGAAGTGCCGCCGACGGAGTTATCGAACGTCGCCGGTCGATGGCCCTTGCTCCTCAGACATGGTCCCGAGCGCCTGCGGGCATGCCTGCAACCGCTCGATCGATATCGGCAGGCCGCTGACATCGGAGAATCCATAAGTACCTTCGTCGAGCTTGGCAAGTGCTCGATCGATCGTGATCAGCTGTGGACCAAGTTGACTCGACAAACTCCGGTCATTGTCTGTGATGGCGAGGTCCTGCGCTAGGTCCTCGATTTCATTGGCGTGATCTTGGTCCGCCGACAGCACCTGTCGCGCCTCCTCCGCATCGCGATCCATTGACCGTGACAGATCGGTGCGTAGCGCGACGAGCCGCTTCCTCTGGCTGGCGAGGAAAGAGGGATCGAGGGCGGGCTGGGGAGTGGTCATTTGGGGGTTTCCCTTAGGAGGGCAAGCAGCGCCTGCGCAGCGGGGCCGGACGAGGCGGGATTCTGGCCGGTGATCAACAAGCCATCGGTCATAACGTGCACCTGCCAGTCGGGCGCCTTGGAGTACTGTCCACCCGCGGCGATCAGCATGTCCTCGACGCGGAAGGGCACAATGGCGCTCAATCCGACCGCTGCCTCTTCCGTGTTCGAAAAGCCCGTCACGGATTTGCCGTGTACCAGCAACTCGCCACCCGCGGACTTTACGTGGCGCAGCGCACCGGGTGCGTGGCAGACCGCCGCGACCGGCTTGCCGGCCGCGAGCATAGCCTCGATCAGCGCAATCGATCGGGGGTCCTCGGCCAGATCCCACAACGGGCCATGCCCGCCGGGATAAAACACTGCGTCGAAGTCCCGCGCCGCAAGGGTACTAAGCGGCAGCGTGTGCGCCAACTGTGTGTTTGCGACAGCATCCGACTTGAAGCGCATGGTTGCGGCGCTTGCCGCCGCCTCCCCGTCGCTGGCCGGATCGAGCGGTGGTTGTCCGCCCTTCGGCGAGGCGAGGGTGACGCTCGCACCGGCGTCCTTGAAGACGTAGTAGGGCGCCGCGAGTTCCTCCAGCCAAAACCCCGTCTTCCGGCCGGTCGTGCCGAGTTGCTCATGTGAAGTCAGTACCACCAATACCCGCACCGCCGTCCGCCCGCAGGTCCGCAGCCAGCGCAATGCCGCGTCGCGTTGGCCAAACGGAAACAGGCGGATATCCGCGGCCACGAACGGTTCGGCCAGCAATTCCACCGCATGGGCGATCGGACTGTCGGTCACGAGTGCAATACGTTCGATACGGCGCTGGTGGTCGCGCAAGAATCGCAGGTGAGCGGACAAGGCGGCGAAGCTGTCCCATCCGGGGAACGCCTGTGACTCGATCAGCAATCCGCCGAGGGTGCCGTGGGTGTTCAGGTAGGCGTCGGCGAAACGTGCGAGGCCTGCGAAATCCTCCACGGTCAGTGCACCTGACGGCGCCACGCGCAAGATTCCTCCCGGTTCGACGATCGAATATTCAAGCATGTGGTTTTCCTGGGGATCCCGCAGCGGTTTGCCATCCTCTCGCCGAAGGAACCAGCGCGATCATACTGAGATCGTCAGCATCCGTTGGTGCGGCGGCGCACCGAGATTCGTAGGGGGCGGCGCCCGATCAAGGTCGCAGGAACTTGGCGACGATCGCCACGGATTGGAGCGGTAGTTCCTCTTGTGGGAGATGGCCGACGCCGGCTAGCCACTCGATCTGGCTGCTCGGAATAGCGCTCGCGAACTCCTGAGCCTGGCTGGGTCGGACAATTCGGTCGCGGGTTCCCCAGACAATTAATGTCGGCGCACTAACCGTGGCCAATGTCGAGCGGGGATCCGATACACGAATCTGCGACCAGCGGGCGAGCAGCGCGGCGCGCACTCCTGGGGCCCGCAGCATGTCATCGTATCGTGCCACGATTGCGCCACGGAGGCGCCTAGGGTTCCCATAAGCGATTGCCAGGTCGACCCAGAGCAAAATCTTAGGCATCGTGTATCGCAGCAGCGGGGCCCATGCCGGTGGACCCGCGTTCAGGACGAATGCGGGAGCGTTGCCCGCGAATCCGTCGGGCGACACCAGCACCAGCCTGCGTACCGAATGAGGGAACTTTGCGGCAAACTCCCAGGCGTAGCGGCCGCCCAGCGAGTGCCCGACGAGATCCACGCGTTCGAGACCGATATGCTGCAACAACGCCGCGAGAATCAGGAGGCTGCGCTCATCCGAATAACTACCGGTGGGATCAGGGCCGGTCAGCCCGAAGCCAGGAAGATCGAAACACAGGATCCGATGCGCGGACACGAGCGCCTCGCACCAACGATCCCAGGTCTGCAGGCTCGCACCGAAGCCGTGCAACATCACGATGGGCGGTGCCGATGGATCTCCCTGATCGCGAACCCACAGACGGATGCCGGCGATCTCAAAGACCGCATCGTGAGGCCCGGCGTACCGGGCCAGCAGCACCGCGCGCCGCAGGTCCGGAGTCCACAGCGCCCATCCGAGGACGGCGATGATCAGCGGTAGAAGCCCCAACAGCAACAGCGAGGTCATGGAGCGCTCATGACTGCGGGGATGTCCGTCACGGTACGAGGACCGCGGCGCCCTCGAAGCGCCAGGCGCGCTGGCCCTTGAGCGCTTCATTGGCTTGCCGCAACGGATAGATCGCGGTCTGCATGGCGATCCCGATCTCCGGCGCGAGGCGCAGGAAAGCGAGGCCATGCTTGCGCGTCAGGTTCGCTGCCGACAGCAGATCGCGCTCCTCCCATAGGATGGAGTACAGAAGGGCCGGGATATCACTCATGTGGATCCCGGCGCATACCACGCGCCAACCCTGCGAACGGATCGCACCGCAGTCGGAACCACTGTGGCGACCCGCGCAAAGATAATCGCCGCGTCCCGCGCTTGGGCGCCAACTCATCCGAGCTGCCGGCCCAGACCACGCCCACGCTGCGCGCTCAGCAGGGCGGTTGCATCGTTCACTGGAACTGCAAGACCACACGGGCTGGGACGTCGCCGTGTTCCAGCCGCTTGAACACAGCATTGATCGCGCTCAAAGGCTGCAATTCGATATTTGCCTTGACCTTGCCCTCGACCGCGAAGCTCAAGGATTCCGCGAGATCCTCGCGGTTGCCGACGAAGGAGCCGCGGATACTGATGCAGTTGGCCACGACTTCGAACAGCGGTACCGGGAAATCGCCGGGTGGAATGCCGACGAGCACACAGATGCCGTGTTTGCGTGTCATGCCGACGCCTTGTTTGAACGCGGGGATCGAGGGCGCCGTGATCAGAACGCCGTGCGCGCCGCCAGCAGTCGCCTTCCTCACCGCGGCGACAGGATCACCTACGGTAGCGTTCACCGTGGCATCCGCTCCCAGGGTCTTTGCGAGCGCGAGCTTGCCGTCCTCGATGTCGACCGCGCAGACGTTCAGACCCATATGCTTCGCATATTGGATGGCCAGATGTCCGAGGCCACCGATCCCGGAGATCACGACCCACTCGCCCGGCCTAGCCTCGGTCTGCTTCAGGCCCTTGTAGCTGGTGACGCCGGCGCAGATGATCGGCGCGGCCGCTGCAGCGGAAAGCCCTGCCGGGATATGGGCGACATAGTTTGGATCAGCGAGCAGGTACTCGGCGAAGGCACCGTTGACGGTGTAGCCGGTGAAAATTTCCGACGCGCAGATCGTTTCCCAGGCCGTGAGGCAATATTCGCAGTGACCACAGGCGCTGTGCAGCCAGGGCACGCCCACCCGATCGCCTTCCCGAACGAGGGTCACGCCTGGGCCAACGGCGCTCACACGGCCGATTCCCTCATGCCCCGGGATAAACGGCAACGTCGGCTTGACAGGCCAGTCGCCGCCCGCGGCGTGGACATCCGTGTGGCATACGCCGCAGGCCTCGGTCTTCACCAGGATCTGTCCTGGTCCGGGCATCGGAATGTCCCATTCGCGCAGCACCAGCGCTTTGCCGAAGCCTTCGACCATCGCAACCTGCATCTTTGGCATGGCTCAAGCCGGTGCGTCGAGGTGCGCGGTGCGGATGAGTTTCTTGTTGACGAACTCCTGGATGCCCATATCGCCGAGCTCACGGCCATACCCGGAATCCTTGATGCCGCCGAATGGTAGTTCGGCATCCGCCCAGGATATGTTGTTGATGAACATCATCCCGGTCTCGATACGGGTCGCGACGCGTTTGCCGCGCGCCTCGTCCCGAGTGAACACCGAGCCGCCCAGGCCGAAATCCGAGGCGTTCGCGAGCGCGATCGCCGCATCCTCGTCCTTGACCCGAAAGAACAACGCCACGGGGCCGAAGAATTCCTGGCGAAACGCCGGGTTCTCGGGCTTGATGTCGGTAAGAATCGACGGTTCCATGTAGGAGCCCGGCCGGTCGATGCGCTTGCCACCCAGGACAAGCTTCGCGCCCCCGGCAACGGCCTCGTTGACCTGCGCAAGGAGTTGTGTCAGCGCGGACTCACTCGAGAGGGGGCCGAGCGTCGTCTTCTCGTCCATTGGATCCCCGGGCCTCAGCGCATTGAGGGCGGCGGTGAACCTTGCGAGAAATTCAGCGGCGAGCGATTCTACAACGATGAAGCGCTTGGCGGTGCAACAAGTCTGGCCGGTGTTGTACATGCGGCCCCAGACAGCCCACTTGATCGTGTGCTCCAAGTCCGCATCTTCAAGCACGATGAAGGCGTCGCTGCCGCCGAGTTCCATGGACGAAACCTTCAGGTTCTTGCCGGCGCGGGCGGCAAGGCTGCGCCCTGCAGCGACGCTCCCCGTCAGCGCCACGCCCTTGATGCGCGGATCGTCGATGATCGCATCGCTCTGGTCATGCGAGATCAGGAGGTTCGTATAGAGGCCGGTCGGCGCACCCGCTTCGATCAAGAGCTGCTCGAATGCGATCGCACATTGCGGCACGCAGCTCGCATGCTTGACTAGGAGCACGTTGCCCGCCATCAGATGCGGGCCGGCAACACGCGCCAACTGGTAGTAGGGGAAGTTCCACGGCTCGACACAGAAGATCACGCCGATCGGGCTGCTCTCCATGTGCGCCTCGCCGATGGTCGGATGCAGCTTCACGGGCGCGAGGAATTTCTGCGCATGCTTCGCGTAATAGGCGAGAATTCGCGAGCTGAACTCCACCTCGCCGCGCGCCTCGCTGATGCGCTTGCCCATCTCGATTGTCATCGGCTTCGCAAAATCATCGACACGGGCGGCGAGGATGGCCGCGGCACGCGAGATGATCACCGCGCGCTCGGCGTAGGTCCTATGCCGCCAGTTTTCGTAGCACTTCGCAGCCTCTGCAATTTTACCCTCAAATTCCCCGTCGGTGATTTCCGGGAATGACTTGACGAGCTTGCCCGTGGCCGGATTGAAGCTTTGATAGCTCATGGAATGGATTCCTGGTGTAAAGCGGAGAAATGGAGTGACGGAAATGTCCGTCATCGGATCGAGTCTCTGGCTACAGTAGGCGCGTGTCCGTTCGGTGGCACACCGTGATGCATGGGCTACGTGGCACAGCGAACGGTGCGCGCGGCCCGGGCAGCGCATGCTGCCGCTCGACACTAACGAGGAGAAGGAAATGCCATCCCGAACTGACAATGCGATTCAGCGTGATGTGCTGGAAGAACTGAAGTGGGATGCCGCGGTCGACGCACGGAATCTCGGCGTCACCGTGGCCGGGGGTATCGTGACGATTACGGGACAGGTCAGCACCTATGGCGAGAACCGGGAGGCGGAGCGGCTTACGGAGATGATTCCGGGCGTCAAGGAAGTCATCGTCAATATGGAGGTGGTCACGGCCGACGCCTTTGGGGACGCGGAACTTGGCGTCGCCGTCCGCAACGCCCTCAGCTGGGCGGCATACCTGCCGATAGATGCCGTTAGTGCGCGGGTCGAGGATGGATGGGTGACGCTGTCAGGGACTGTTCATTCGGGTTTCCAGCGGCAGAACGCCGAGAATGCCGTACGATTCATGAGGGGTGTCAAGGGGCTCACCAATGCCATCACGGTCGCCAATCGCGATGCGCCCGTGGCTGATATGAAGGCCAATATCGAGTCCGCGCTGACGCGGCGCTATGATGCGCAGGACCAGCATGTCGTGGTCAGTGTCGACGGCCGGATCGTGACCTTGTCGGGCACTGTGACGAATGGGTGGCAGCGATACCTCATGCGCAACTCGGCATGGAACGCGCCGGGCGTCGAGGACGTCCGCGACCACATGCGCATCGTCGACTAGCCCGAGAGATGGAAATGGTCGCGTGCTATCGCGACGAGCGCGGCGTCGCCCGGATGGTCCAGGGCGTCGATTTCATCCAGCTGGGCAGCAAGGTCGGGCCTGGTCTCGCTCAAATAGCGAGCCAGTTCGAAGCGCGCCTCGCCGGGGCCTGTCAGCAAGGTGCCGCCGACATGGTTCAGGGTGGACGCTATTCGCGAAAAGTAATCCCTGTCGATCGGGTGGCGCGGGCGACCGTCGGCTGGTCCGCGATGATGCAGGCGTTGCATCGAGGTATGTGAATTGACCACCCGCTTCGATTCCTCGATTGCGTTAACGAGAAAAACTTCCGCCGCGTTGTGGTTGATCCGGACGACCGCGTAGTAGCTGGCGCTCACGACGGGTTTTTCCCTTGAACAGGGGTAGCGTCCATGCGCACGACGAGCTTGCCGAAATTTCCGCCGGTGAGCATGCCGATAAATGCTGCTGGCGCGTTCGCAAGACCCTCGATGACGTCCTCCCGGTACTTTATTTTCCCTGCAGCAAGCCAAGGCGTCATCGCCGCAATGAACTCCGCCTGTCGGCCGGCGAAGTCCTCGGACACGATAAATCCCTGTACGCGCAGCCTGCGCTTGAGGATCGTGCCGAGTAGCAATCCGAGCCGGTCCGGTCCGGGCGGTGGCGTGTTCTCGTTATAGAGTGCAATCAGCCCACAGACAGCAATCCGCGCGCGGGAATTCAGCAGCGGCAGGACCGCATCGAACACCGCGCCCCCGACGTTTTCAAAATAGACGTCGATCCCCTGCGGACAGGCGATCGCGAGGCGCGTCGGCAGGTCTTCGCCGTGATGATCGACGCACGCATCGAAACCGAGATCTTTCGTGACAAAATGGCATTTATCTGCGCCACCTGCGATGCCGATCACCTTGCAGCCTAATATCCTGGCGACCTGACCGACGACCGAGCCCACGGCCCCGCTCGCTGCCGCGACCACGACGGTCTCGCCCGCCTGAGGTATCCCGATATCCACCAAGCCCATGTAGCCCGTGAACCCCGGCATGCCGAGTACCCCAAGATACTGCGAAGGGTGCTTTGCCTGCGGATCGAGGCGGGTGAGGCCCGTCCCGTCTGAGATTGCGAATTCCTGCCAGCCGCTGTAGCCGAGCACTAGGTCGCCTGCCGCAAAGCCTGCGTGATGAGATGCCTCGACACGCGATACCGTGCTACCGACCATCACATCCCCGATGGCCACGGCGGGCGCATAGGAGGGCGCATCCGACATCCGGCCGCGCATATAAGGATCCAGTGATAGATATAGCGTGCGGGCCAGAAGCTGGCCGGCGGCGGGGGCTGGGATCGGCCGCGTCTCGGTGCGGAAATCCGCAAGGCGTGGGGCGCCGTCGGGACGTGCCGCAAGAACAATGCGGTGATTGACGGCCGACGAATCTGTTGTGGAGTTCCTTTGCATGACGCCTGTGACACTCATCGGAATTGATCGGGCGCCGGATCATGGCCGTTGGTCGCGGCCATGTCGGCGGACCCGAAACCGCTCCCGGTTGCGCCGCCACACCGCATTCGGGTCACGAAAAAGCGATCGGTTTCCATCGTATCTGCACGGCGGTCAGCGCATGGCGACGGGGGGATGGGCGGTCCAATAAGAGTCAACGGCCTGGCTCTGGGTTGCGAACTCACCCGGTCGGCCGACCTTGTCCTTGCTGAACTGCGGAGCGGCATCCAGCGTGCTCTTCGTCACCGGCAATATCAGCAGGTTCGTCATCACCGCGGACTTGAAGTCTGACCACGGCACGGGGGTATAAGTCTCATCCATGCCCCACAGGCCACCATGGCTGACCACGAGGTAGGCAATCTTCCCGGTCTGCGGGCTCATAATGATGTCCTCGACGCTGCCGAGGCTGTCATTGCTGCCATTGACGATGCTCGCACCGATGAGTTGATCGGAGCGATAAGCAATATTTCCACCGGTCACGGGAACCGCGGTTTCGATCTGTTCGCGGCGCCAGGCCGATACGTTCGGCGGGGGAACCTGTCCGTTGCGTAGTTCGGTGACATATGCGGTATAGGTGTCGCGTGCGGCGCTGAGCACGCTCTCACAGGCCACCTGCTGGCCGTTTTGCGCGAGGATCCTCGCGGAGGCGATCATCGTGCGTATTTCGTAGCCCGGCCGAGCGCGCAAGTATCGATTCGATTCGGCATAGCGAGTGCCGTAGCTGTAGCCATAGCCGTAGACCGGGAAGCCGTAGCCGTAGCCACCCCCGTCCAGCCAATAACCATCCTTCTGCTGTACGCTGTCGAAGGCTTTAAGATCCGTGAGGCATTGCTGCGCCGGCAGGGGGGCAGTCGTCGCTCCGATTGCCAAGGCTGGCACGGTCGCGGCGAGGCAAGCGACGCTCGCAAATAAGGCGCGGCGCCGACTGCGTACCTTGAGATTGCATCGACTTTTCATTCTCGTCTCCTGATCTTTGGCAACGTTCGGGCAATCATGGTGCTGCACCCGGGAAAACCTGTCTGTTCGCTGGATGACAAACCCTCGATTGCGAAACAACCTGAAAAGAGCCGATCCCTCGCCGGATCGGTCGCGGCAGCGCGCGCTGCCGCTCCCTTAATTGTCGCTCGAAATTCGCCTATCGCCGTGCTGCCCGTTATTGCACCATGATCTGCTTGGGCATCTGCTTCTTGGTCGCACTCTTTGGGATATGAACCGTCAGTATGCCGTCCTTGCTGTCGCAGGTGACGCTGTCCGCATTGACGTTATCTGGCAGAGAAAAGCTTCGCTCGAAGCTCCCGTAAAAACTCTCTACCCGATGGAATTTCTCGTCCTTGTCGTCAGTCAGGGCTTTACGCTCGCCGCTGATCGAAATGACGCCCGCATCGAGAGTTACTCTGACGTCCTCTTTCTTGACGGCGGGTAGATCAATACGAATCACGTACTCCTTGTCACTCTCGCTGATATCGGCATTCGGTGACCACTCGAGTTTCCGCGCGCCATTGCCCTCTGACGCGATCCGCGGCCACGTCGCCGCCGGGTTCGGCATCAGACGGATGAAAGTGCTGACATCGCCAAACGGGTCCCAATGAATGAGGCTCATGAAAATCTCCTTGGGGTTCTACGCATGTGGGTAGGTGCGTCGGACGCGCATGACGTCCGACACGTGCCATTGAACTGCGAAACTGAGGCTGTCGTATGTACGGCGGCGCACCTCATCGACAGTTGGGCTCGTTCAGGACTTGCCCGGCACGTCAAAGTGCCCTGCGCTGGGCATACGTTGCATCCCATGCCGGTGTTCCCGCGTTCCGAAGAATTTCCGCGCCGCGGCGAGAATGCCGCTATCCAGCGGATCGTCGAGATCCTCGACCCCTGATATGCGTGCTGCTAGGTCCGGACTGTGCTTCTGCACATAAGCCTGCAACTCGTATTTCGAATTGCCCGGACCGCAGATGAGCGTATTGCCGTCATGATCCAGCGAACGCACGATGGTTTCCATGAACTCATCGTCCGGGGCATGTTTGGTCCGATCTTCGTGATTGGCCTGGTGATGCGGGCGCTGCGCGGAGGTATGCGCCAAGACGAGCTTGACCTCGCCCTTGGCGCTGAAGTGAAACAACTTTGCCTCGCGACGATCGATGAATACGACGGCATCAAAATAAGCACTCATAACAAAGGCCTCTCGACTATCGGAATTGTTGGGGCAAACGACCGGAAAAGGGCTCCCCGCGACGAGGGGTATTCGGTCGCGCTGAACAGATCCGGTCTCCTCAGCTGAAGCGCCATGATTAGGGTGAGCAGCTTGCCATCGGCAACCTCACCCAGCCGCGCGTCCGCCGCGAGTGAGTCGAGGGGCCGCTCCACGACCGTAATATCTTCATGTTCTGCGGCGAGGCCACCGCCCGGTCCATTGCGGTCAGTGGCAGCATATGGCGCTAGGAATAAAGTCTGTCGTTCCGACGAGATACCGGGGCTCGGCCAAATGCGGGCGACGAACTCCAATATGCGCAGGGAAACCCCTAGCTCCTCCTCGGCCTCGCGGCGCGCGGCCGCGGATGCCTCTTCATGCCCGATCATGCCAGCGCAGGACTCTTCCAGCTGCCCGACCCCCGTCGCATAAAACACCGGGCCGCGAAACAGGCGCACCACGAGGCCGCACCGTCGCACCGGATCATATGGAAGTACGGCCGCGGCGTCGCCATGGTATTCGACGTCACGAGACACAATCGCCCCGTCGCGCAAGCGCAGTGACAGTGAAACGACCGACAGGTAGCCGCTATACATGACGCGACGGGCGAGAAGTTCCGGGAAAGAGAACGTTTCGGTCATTTTGGGTGTTGCGGTACCTGATCCACGGGAAGGCGCCAATCCACCCTATCGACCGTTACGCCGTAGGTCTTCGCGGCGAGCAGTATCCGCCGCCACGCTACGTCGCGCTCCGCGTCGGAGACTCCGGTCACCAGGCCGAAGCGTGCGACCGCATTCCGTACGTGACTGGCATTTTCCAGTGGCTCCTTACGCTGCGCAGGAAAAGCGAATTCACGTTCGGACAGCGCCCGACGCGCATTGGTCGTTATTTTAGTCATCGGTATCTCCAGTGCGCCTATCGCAGGGTGTATGAGCGTGTCAAAACAGTCACGGGCCCCCCCCCCTTCGAATAGCACGCGCGCGCCAGGGAATGACAGAGTACGTGCTCGTCAAGCATCATGAAGCGAAACAGCGCACCGGCTAGTGTTTCCCCTGTGTGATCGCATTGGCTGGCAGAATCGGTGGCTTCGAATGGAGCGAACAGGCGATCCACTCCCGTGGCATCGTGTTCCGGTATGTTTGCGAATTCTTCATTGAGGGTGGGTATCCATGGGATTACCGCCCGGTTTATGCACGACAGTCCTTGCTCAAGCATCATTGATCTCCGCAAGAAAGAAATTTCGGTGCTGATCTCGAATTGTTTCTGGATGAGTGGCCCGTGACCGTCTGTTACCGAACATAAAAAGCCATGTTCGGTTCGACACAGTAGAAGTGACCGCCACAGTCCATCAATGCCTCCCGGTGCAGACGCTCATCACGATCGCTAACGGGGAAAGGATCTCCGGTCACCCAGGTAATCGTTGATGCTTCGTAAATGGTGGCGCGCACTGCGGTTGCCCATGAGCGTCCTCGCTGCGTTCAACACGCGCGAGCGAAGTTCCGAGGGTAAGACATGAGCGAGGGTTTCGGCATCTATCGCCGTCTATCGTCCCCAAGCGGAATTATTTGGCGGTAGATCTGACGGTAAGTTCGTTGTACGCTTAGGAAAAGGCTAACAGTGTCAGGTGCTTATACGTGCCAGAGACAATTGAGTGGGAGTGATGGGGGTTAAGTAGACCTTGAATATTGAGCGTAGACCGCTCAATATGCGAGGTGTGCTTAAGCGACCACAGCTTCTGGAGAGGCTTCGCGCCGGCCTAAGAGCCAGCCCTGCGGTAGCGCTGATCGGTCCCCGTCAGTGCGGCAAGACTACTCTCGCCCGGCAGCTTGCAGGTGCCTCGAAGAGCACTTACTTCGATCTGGAAAATCCTGTCGACTTGGCCCGGCTGTCCGAGCCCATGACGGCGCTTGAGCAATTGCGCGGACTTATCGTGATTGATGAGGTGCAGCGTCATCCCGATCTCTTCCCGATTCTCAGGGTGTTGTTGGACCGCAAGCCGATTCGAGCGCGTTTCCTTATTCTGGGCAGCGCATCACCCGAGTTACTACGCCAAAGTTCCGAAACTTTGGCGGGCCGGCTTGCCATTGTCGAGATGACCGGTTTCACGCTTGAAGAGCTCAGTCGCCCGGACCTCAACCGGCTGTGGTTAAGAGGCGGCTTCCCGCGCTCGTTTCTGGCGCGAACGGAAGCGGCGAGTACCGCATGGCGCGAGGACTTTATCCGCACGTTCCTGGAACGCGATTTGGCTCAACTTGGAGTGCAAGTGCCCTCGGGCACCATGCGCAGATTCTGGACAATGACCGCCCATTACTCAGGTGGGATCTGGAACGGTTCGGAGATTGGGCGATCCCTGGGGGAGGCTCATACGACCGTCAAACGCCATCTCGACGCCTTGTCCGGCGCACTTGTAGTGCGTGTCCTAGAGCCTTGGTTCGAGAACGTCGGTAAGCGGTTGGTTAAATCCCCGAAAGTTTACATTCGGGACTCGGGACTCCTGCATACGTTGCTCGGCGTTGGCGACCGCCGGCAACTCGAAGGGCATCCCGTGGTTGGCGGATCATGGGAGGGTTTCATCATCGAGCAACTTCTCGCTCATCTACCCAAGGCCAAAGCCTATTACTGGCGAACACAGGCCGGCGCCGAACTCGATCTGTTGTTGTTTCTGAATGGGCGGCGTATTGGAATCGAGATAAAGCGGGCAGATGCGCCGAAGATGACGCCGTCGATGGGTTTGGCACTCGACGACCTGGAATTGCATCGGCTGTTGGTGGTTTACCCTGGTTCGGTGCGATATACGCTTCGTTCCAAGGTGGAAGTGATGTCGCTGGCGCAGTGCGTGGCCGAACTGGCTTGACGATGCGGCACAGTAGCCTTCACCGCGGAGTGGATCAGCAATAAATAAGACCGACGTTTTCGATTGCCACTGATCGATTGATCGCGGCTTGCGTCGCATAGCTGCGAAAGCGTTTCGCCCCCCTTTTCGGCATCTATCGCCGTCTATCGCCTCCAAGCGGAACTTTTTGGCGGTAGATCCGACGGTAAGTTCGGCGCAGCCTCAATAGAAGTATCGTTAGCTCAGTTACTTACGAGTGCCGGAGACAATTGAGTGGGAGTGACCGGACCAAGGCGCTTCCCTATTCTGGCACGATCGATCGCTGCAGTGAACCCCGAGTTTGTGGGCAAAACTGGCAGAAACTCGCCTCAATCATCACGTTCGGGTCCTATCACGGCGCCAGACCTAGCTCCGCAGCAAGCCGGGCTAGTTGTGCGCCGTTTTTCACGCCGAGTTTCTCGCGAATGACGGACTGGTGGTTCGCAACGGTCTTTTCCGACAAGCCGAGCTTCTCGCCGATGTCCTTGACCGACTCGCCCCGAGCCAGCCGATGCAGCACCTCGAATTCGCGGGCGGTGAGCGCCTCGACGCCGGTAGCCGGCAACCTATCGGCGCTCGGAGCCTGGGCGGCGACGTCCTCGCTCAAGTAGCGCTCTCCCTGTGCAATGGCGTATACGGCCGTCACGAGCACCTCCGGCGCGCTTGCCTTGGTGATATAGCCTCGAGCCCCGCCTTGCAGGGCGCGCGAGACGAAGATCGTCTCTCCATGCATGCTGAAGATGAGCACCCGAAGTTTCGGCTCATGCAACAGCATGCGACGCATAGCCTCCAGCCCGCTGCCGCCGGGAAGCGCAATATCCATGACGACGACGTTCGGTTCCAGTGAGGCCGCGAGCTTGCACGCTTGCGCGGCGTCCGCCGCTTCGCCCACGACCTGGATGCGCTGATCGCGTTCGAGAAACCGTCGATATCCCTCGCGCACGACCGCATGATCGTCGACAAGCAAAACCTGGATCATGCGGCTTCCCCGACATCAGCCGTCATTGCGGGAATCCAGGCGCCGAGTCGCGTACCCTTTCCCGGCGAACCGGACACTTCCAGACGTCCTCCCAGTCCTTCCACACGCTCGCGCATGCCGATCAGGCCGAGGCCACCGGCGGGTGACTTCATGTCAAATCCTTTGCCATCATCGGTGACTTCGACGTGCATCGCGTCGCGCGACTCTGAGGCCCGGGTGCGCTCCAGAAGCACGCGAACTGAATGTGCACCAGCGTGTTTGGCAATATTGGTCAACGCCTCCTGCACCAGACGATAGGCGGTCAATGCGCATGCCTCGGGGACGTCGCCATACTCACCCGACGTCGTCAGCTGCACGTCGATTCCGGGCAGGCGCGCTCGCCAGGTAGAGACACAGTGTTCGAGTGCCGCGGCCAATCCGAGTTCATCGAGCCCGACAGGCCTCAGTCGCTGCAGCAAGCCGGTCAGCATGGTGTGCAGATGATTGCAGTTGTCGACAATTGCTCCGGCCTGAGTGGACTGCAATACGGGATCGCGTGTCGGGGCGTCCCGCAGGCTCACTGCGTCGAGCTTGATGACCTGCAGGTACTGACCCAATTCATCGTGAAGCTCGCGCGCGATAGCTCGCCGTTCCTGTTCCTGGAGCGCGACGCGCTGCTGCGAAAGACGCCGTACGTGAGTCAGTGCGAGCCCGACTTGCGCCTCAGCAAATCGACGGCGCGAAACTTCCCGCCGGGCGTCCCGGTATCGGCGTGCCGCGAACCACGCTAGCCCCGCCGACAGGATCAGAAGGACTGCCGGTAACTCGTCGAGCTGGAGCCGTTCCCAGGGCGCGGTCCAGCGGCGCAGCATCTCGCTGACGTTGAAGCGCACGCACAGAAAGGCTGCCGAGATCGTGATCAGCACAACGATCAGCGCATCAGTCCAGACCGCAACAGATCCCCTTGGATTGTCGACGGTGAAGGGGTTAGGGGAGGGGTTTAGCCCATCGGTGATTGCGGTACTGAGCGACTGCATGGCGACATTCCCCGGGCGTGAATTTCATTTCGCTGGCTGAATCGACTGTTGCCGACGTCGATTGCTCATTTTACCCGTTGCTCGTTGCTAGTTCTCGCGGCTCGACGCTCGCTTGGTCGGTTGCTAGGGATCGGGCGGAAAATCCAAAAATCGGGAAAAACTCCCTTGGAGACGTGCGCGCCTCGCTGTCAGTCTTGGGCTAGGTCGAGCCATGGGTGGCCGGGAGGGGTAGGTACGGCCCGCCACCATGCGAACAAACTAACGAATTGAACTTGGGGGCCTGGCCAGTGATAGATCTTCTTGCGGGGAAGCGGCGTCTGCTCGGCTCAACCCTGCTCACCGTTGCTTTTGTGACGAGCGGAATCGGGAGCGGAAGGGTACGGGCTGCCGACGCCGCCTCTTCAGGAAGCCCGCTTCCGGAGATCCTCGTCATCGGTACGACACCGGTGCCGGGTAGTTCAATCGACATCGACAAGATCCCTGGTAATGTACAGGCGCTTTCCGCTTCGGATCTGTCCCGTGACGGTTCGCCGAGCCTCACCGGGGCACTCAACGCGAATCTCAGCAGCGTCAGTATCAACGACGACCTGGATGACCCGTTTCAGCCAGACATCCTTTACCGGGGCTTCGAGGCATCCCCGGTCTTGGGCACCCCCCAGGGACTCGCGGTCTATCAGAATGGCGTGCGAATCAACGAGGCCTTCGGCAACACGGTGAACTGGGATCTGTTCCCCGAGGTCGCCATCGATCAGGTGCAACTGCTGAGCGCCAGCCCGCTCTACGGGCTCAATGCATTGGGAGGCGCGGTGTCCGTCACGATGAAGAACGGATTTTCGTATCGGGGCGGGGATGTCGAGCTATCGGGTGGCTCCTATGGCCAGCGTTCCCTGCTCGCGCAATTCGGGACTAACTCAGGACCATTTGGTTTCTACGTGGCGGGGCGGGCGCTGGACTGGAATGGGTGGCGCGAGTTTTCCAACGATCGCATCCGGACGCTGTACACGGCGCTCAGCTACCACACGGATGCCGTTCAGCTTGATCTGAGCTACACGAAGGCGCAGAACCAACTGAACGGGCAGGGATCGGCCCCGGTCCAGGAGCTGGCCGTGAGCCGCTCGCTGGTATTCACAGGCCCGCAGGCGAACATCAACGACCTGAATTTCTTTGCGCTGAACGGCACGGTCAAGTTCAGCGATACCTGGTCATTGCAGGGAGTCCTCTACTATCGCGATTTCTCCCAGAGCGTTTCCAACGGTAATACGACCAGTTACACGGCATGCACGACATCGCCCGGTAATCTCTGTCAACCGGACGGTGTGACGCCGCTGACGAACTCAGCCGGGCAGACGCTTCCCGACATCTCCAATGGTGGAACGTCCGTCATTGGCGAGAACGATTTCGAATTGATCCATGCGTGGGGCAGAGGCGCGACCCTGCAGGTCACGAATACCGATGCCTTGTTCGGTCTGGAGAATCAATTCAGCGTCGGCGCCGCCGTCGACTACGCCTCCACCAGCTTCTATTCCGGGGCGCAGATTGGGGTGATCAACCCGCAGCTGCTGGTGTTGCCCTCCAACCTCTATGTGAACACGCCGGAGAACTCGGATGCGGCGATCGCGAATGGCGATCCGGTCCCGGTGAGTGTGGACTCGGTGAACAAGAATCTGGGGGTGTACTTCACGGACACTCTGAACGTGACGCCAGATCTGGCCGTCACGGGCAGTGGACGTTACAACGTCGCGCATATCAATCTCACAGATCAGCTTGGCACGAATCTCAGCGGCTACAATCGATTCGTCCATTTCAATCCCGCCCTCGGCGCGACCTACAAGCTCGCTCCTACCGCCACGCTGTATGGCGGCTGGTCCACCAATACACGAACCCCGACGGCGAGTGAAATCGAGTGCTCGGATCCGCTGACTCCCTGCCTGCTGCCGACGAACCTCGCCGGCGATCCCCCGAATCTACGGCAGGTGATTTCACATACGATCGAGGTTGGCTTGCGCGGAAAGGTGGGCAAACCTCAAGGTAGCGACGTCCAGGTGAGCTGGAACCTGAGCGCATTTCGCACACTACTGCATGACGACATCTACGGGATCGCGACTTCCGTGAGCCAGGGCTTCTTTCAGAATATCGGGGACACACAGCGGCAGGGTTTTGAGGCCGGGTTGAATGTCCAGCGTGCGAGGTTTTCAGCCTACGCGAACTACAGCTTCGTGCAGGCGACGTTTCGCTCACCGCTATCCGTTCCCTCGCCATCGAACCCGAATCAGGACTCTCTGGGCGACATCCAGGTCGTGCCCGGTGACAGGCTCCCAGGTATTCCGGAGCACCGCGTCAAGCTGGGGGCGGATTTCAAGGTCCTACCAGCCTGGACCATCGGCGCGACCGTAAATCTGGTCAGCAACTTCTACTACGTTGGGGACGAATCCAATCAGCTCGCGCCGATTCCTGGCTATGCGGTGGTGAACCTGCACTCGAGCTATCGGCCGGTCGCACACGTCGAACTGTTCGCCTCGGTAAACAATTTGTTCAATCGCAAGTATTCGACGTGGGGGATTCTGAGCGACCCCACGGGCATCGGCGCGCCGGGGATTCCGGCCGATGGCGTGACGAATGGACCCGGAGTCGACAACCGCTTTCTGAGCCCTGCCGCTCCGCTGGAAGTCTTCGGTGGATTTAGGGTCAGCCTATAAGGTGCGCGGCCGGAGGTCTGCATTCCGATCAAGTAAATCGCGGAGGCAGGCTCCGACATTCACCAAGATCGACGAAAGCCAGACGTTGGCATGGGCATTTCTTGATCGATTCAGTTCCATTTCGTCGCACAGGTGATGAAGTACCTGGACCCTTTCGGCATCTATCGCTCTCTATCGTCTTCAAGCGAATTTGTTTGGCGGTAAATCTGACGGTAAGCTGAGTTCGGCGCTATAAAAAGTCTCATACTTTCGGGCAGTTATAGGTGCCGGAGACAATTGAGTGGGAGTGAAAAGGGCCTTTCGGCATCTATCGCGATCTATCGCCTGAACGCGCAAGCCTCTGAAAAATAACGGTTGGCGCTATGCCGTATTTTTGCTCTCCGAGCCTTAAGCGAAACTTTTTGACGGTATTTCTGACGGTAAGAGTTTTTCCGCGATTCCAGCGCCAGGAAATACCGTCAATTGATCTGCCGGATAGCGAAATACGCCGCAAATAAAGGCATCGCCGGCATTGCACATCGTCGGGCTTCGGGAATTATGAGGTACTTTACCCTCCGTGCTGATGGGGAGTTGATGCGTGATGTCGGTCAGGATCCCACAACATCCTCGCCAGCACACCTGGTAGATCTGGGGCAAAGCTGGCAATAACTCGGCTGCTTACGCGATTCAGATAGATGTCGGCTAGTTTGCTCTAGTCTCGATATGGAACAACGTGCTTCGTACTCTGTGACGTGAGTTCCATAATTGTTCACTCTGATGTCCTTTAGTGTTCAGAGTTGCGGCGATATGCCGTTACGGAGACATAGGGAACTCCGGCTGCAATCCAAACCGACAAGTGGTCCGCTACCTGTGTCTGCAAGCGATATCGACAGTCGTAGGGCCCGTTCAGCGATCTCGGCGCTGGAGCGGAGCATTGCGATGCTTTCTGCGGCTCACCAATGCCGCGACCCATATACGGTGCAGCATCAGCAACGTACGGCCACGCTCTCCGCGGTAATTGCTGAAGATCTGGGGCTCTGTCAACTAAGAATTGCGGTGCTGAAACTCGCCGCCAGCGTCCACGACATCGGCAAGCTCGCAGTGCCCATGGAAATACTCTTGCGGCCCGACGCGCTGTCGGACGTCGAGTATGCCGTTATCAAGACCCACAGCGCGGTGGGCCAATCGATTCTCCAGCGGCTCGAGTCCCCCTGTGCCATCGCAGAAATTGCCGCACAGCACCACGAGCGGCTCGATGGCAGCGGGTATCCGCACGGTCTGAAGGGGGCGGACATTCTCTTAGAGGCCCGTATTCTTGCCGTCGCGGATGTCTTCGATGCGATGACTTCCAAGAGACCGTATCGGGAGGGCTTATCGGTCGATTTTGTGCTTGGGGAACTGCACGAACAGGCCGGCCGTCTGCTTGACGCCGATGCGGTGACCGCATGTCGGGATTACATCCTGCGTCGTGAGGCAGCGCCGGCAATCATCTTGCCCGCAGTCAGGAAGATGCCGTTCTCGCAGTAGCGACGATGTGCCACCGGCCCACGCCATCCAGACGCCCATGAAACTCCCGAATCGCCTGCCCGATTCCGTACCTGAAGAGCAACTGGCGCAGCGACTTCATCAACTGCCGCTACTGCCAGCAGTCGTCACCGAAATCCTCAGTCTTGATTCGGGTGCAGATGATTATCTTGACCGGCTGGTGCGTCTCGCAAGGCGCGACCCTCCCTTCGCCGTTCGCATACTTCAATGTGCCAATTCCGCCTATAGCGCACCGCTTACACCGATTGTCTCCCTAGAGAAGGCCGCAATGAGACTCGGCACCGAGCAATGCGCCGGTTTCGTGCTGGCCCTGGCGGTCGTCAAAGTCTTTGTGCCGAAATCCGACGCACAGCGCTTCCTGTGGATCCACTCGCTTCAGACGGCCCTGTTCGCAACCCGATTCTGCCAGGACATTCGATCCTTGCGGCGCGACTGCGACCAGGCCTACGTGTGCGGCCTGCTACATGACATCGGTCGATTCGTTCAGTTTGAAGGGGCGCCGGCAGATATCGGTCGCATTGATGACGTGCACTGGAGCGCGCCCGAGGAGTTGGTGGAGGTGGAGCGCAGTGCCCTGGGCTATGACCACACTCTGCTCGGCTGGCATGCCTGCAAAAAATGGTCCTTGCCTGACAGTGTTGGCGAGGTGATTCTGCATCACCACGATCAATTGTCTCCCCTCAGTCTGCCGGGACAAATAGACCTAGTCCGAGTGGTGCAATGGGCGGACATGCTCAGCATGGCGCTGCTGCGAGATCCCAAATTCGCCAGCGATAGCGAGGAACAGCTCATCCATCATCTTGCTACCGAATAC
>Ga0182016_10001173_pt1 | contig 32032 bp, 21 predicted proteins | sample 712S2MmetaG_FD_120491 | JGI IMG/M metagenome (GOLD analysis project Ga0182016, IMG submission 120491) | Permafrost microbial communities from Stordalen Mire, Sweden - 712S2M metaG | ecosystem: Environmental > Terrestrial > Soil > Wetlands > Permafrost | place: Sweden: Stordalen | collected...
AAGCCATGTGCCCGGGTTCGAGTCCCGGCGGGGGCACAAGAGTGTCACCAGTCCTTCGTCAAGCACTCCGGTGCCGCCCACCCGCGCTACGCCACCACGGTCGCGGACGTGGCGAACCACCAGGCCATCGAGATCCTGCCCTCGCGTCACTACATGGACGTGGCGGGCTGGATCGACCAGCAATCAAAGGACTGGAAGGAACGCATTGTCTTTGGGCCCTGGACATGTCCGCCACCTACGCCGCGGTCTACACGGTGAAGTTGCCCCGTGCGGCCCAAGTGGTCGACCCCTTCCACGTGATCTCGCTCGCCAATCGATGTCTCGACCACGTGCGACGCCTCCAGGTCGAACGACTGGGTCACCGCGGACGTCGCGACGACCCGCTCTATCGCGCGCGGCGCGTGCTGTTGACGGGTGAGGAGAAACTCGATTACGAGGAGGCGGCGCGGCTGTCCTCGTTGCTCGAGCTGGGTGACCCGGGGGGTGAGGTCGCGATTGACTACCGCGTGAAGGAACGACTTCGCGACTTCTACCGGACCTGGGACTTGGAGGAGGCGAAGAACATCCTGCGCGAGCTCCTCGAGCACTGTCTACGAAATGCCATGCCGCCCGAAGTCCAGAAACTAGGACGGACCATCAAGACCTGGTTCGAGAAGATCTGCAACTTCCACATCGCGCGAGTCTCGAACGGTTCCACCGAGGCCCTCAACAATCTGATCAAGCGCGTCAAGCGTGTGGCATTCGGGTTTCGGAACTTCGAGAACTACCGAATACGTGTCCTGCTCTACGCCGGAAACCCGAACTGGCGGGTGTTCGGCTCGATCGTGGTCCGGTGATGCCCGCGACCCCACTGAAATCCGAAGACCCAGATAACCCCAGTCGTTGAAGTGCTCCGTGCCGAATCGTCCGAGGCCATTGGCTGACAGTATCTATTTGGCGAAGTGCTGTGCCAACAAATCAAGCTAGCGAGGCCATTACGTTCAACGACACCCATTATGGAACCGATTCATTCTCGGCACACTTCGCTTAATAGCTACTGTCAGCCAGTAATGATGACGACGCGGTCAAGTGCCAGGTTTGCAAATGCGCGAAGCACCCCATCGCCTGAAACCGTAAACGAAACGGACGTATCTCCATCAGCACTCAGAACGCTCTTGAGGTAACTCGTGACGGTCTGGGCCCGCAGAAGGCTCAGAGGCCCATTGATGGCAGAAGTACCAAGTTCATTCGCGTAACCGGTAATTACGAGGTGAGAGTAGCGGTCGGCGACGACCTCTGCCGCAAGTTGATTCAACAGTTTCTTATAGTAAGTCGAGATCGCGGCGGAGTCATTGGTGAAATACACGTGAAGCCCGAGAAGACGAGGGGACAACTTGTGCTTCTTCATTGTCGTGGTCGTCGTTGGCGCGTTCGTGGTTGTCGTGGTCAAAGTGGTTGTCGTGGTTGACGTGGTCGTGGTCACGGGAGGAACGTACGGCGTCGGGCAAACAGAATAGCCGTAGCCGTAGCCGAAATCACTGTAGCCATAACCAAGGGGGCCGTAGCCGTATCCGGTCTGCTCGTAACCGTAACCGGAATAGCCGTAGCCGTAGCCGTAGGGGTAGTAGGTGTCAAAGAACAGCGGTGGAGAGTATGCGCCGTCATAGCCGTAGCCAATGGGGCCATAGCCGTACTCATTTGGATTCGAGTATTCGTAACCGAAGCCGTAGCCAATGGAGCCGTAACCGAAATCGCTATATCCATAGCCCGCGCTGCTATAGCCGTACCCAAAATTTCCAGGACCATAACCGTAGCCGTAGCCAATGTTGCCACCGTAGTCATAGCCGTAGCCGTAGCCGTAGCCGTAGCCAAAATTTGTTCCAGTGGAGTCGTAGCCGTAACCACATGCGACGTAGAGGTCCGCTTGCGCCCCTTGGGACCCTACGACGCTCACCAATGCGCCCGCAAGTATCGACAGAGTGATAAAGCCCGGAAGAAGGTACCGCCTGCGACTAACGATCGATTCTCGTAACCTTGTCATCTTCGTAGCCTTGCTCTCGTGAGGTGACGAATATTCCCCGAATAGTGCGACGATATCATTTTTCTTGGCTAAAAGTAAGGCTGGCCAACGCGGCGGCAAAGAACAAAGAAATCGGGTGCCACGAGCCTCATAAAGGCTTAAACCGCTTGATAAAACTATGGCCTCAACGTGAGAATCCCGGATTTAAGACTGAGGGTTTTCTCAATCTCACCGTAGACTTACAAATTAAATTCCGAGTACATTTTGACACTTCGGGAACAATTGGTCTTCTATCTTCTGTCGCTTCCTCCTACGCATCCTCAACCGGCCCCCAATGCCCCCCGCCAATACCGCAAGGAGCAGCGATCCGAGCGAGATGATGTAACCGAATCGGAGTCGGCCCCATGGACCAAAGGTGACTACTCCCCCCTTTTCTCCAACGTGAACCAGAACTGTTCCCTCGGCCGACGCGATTGCAGGATGGCCGTCCATGGACCAGCCTCGTTGGTAGGGGGCATCTACGTTGACCCAACCAGGTGCGCCTGGTGCAATTGCGTACGCGACCGGTGACAGTTCCCGAACGCTTTGCCCGTTCGCTCTTCCCAATGTCGAAACCGATCGAGTAGGGCCACTCGGCTTTGATACCTGGTTTCGGGCAAGACCCCTGTCCAGGACCGCCACGTCGAAAACCAACTGATTGGAGCGTGCGAGTCTGAGTACTTCGCTAAGACTTGCAACTTTCGTGAGCATGTTCGCCCGTTGACCAACGCCGACGTACGCCATGTTTCGCCAAACCTCAAGTGAGGGACTATTGAAGACGAGACGAAGGTCACTCTGCGATGCGATCCACTCGTACGATAACCAGTCAACGGTTTTTGCCAGGACTACGTACTTCACGCCTAGCGGAGCGACCAACTCGCCAAAATGTTCGAGTTTTGGACCATCAGTGAACAGACTTTGCAAATAACTAGAACGGAGGGACGTCGACTGTGTCTGTACGTCGCCCGCTTGGACATTGTCGCCGGAAATCACGTTTCTTCGAAAGTACGAGGGCGCGATGTTGTTGACGACGCGTTCACTGGTAAATGGATAAGACAAGTAGAGATGCCACGGCACATAGAGAATGTTTCCAGGACCCGTACCCATCAGGTCGTCAGCTTGTTGGTACGCGGAGGGAATCGTGCTTGAAGTGAGTTGCCCTGCGAGACCATCAAAGATGGTCGGCGTGTAGGCGAGCGGCAAAATGATTCCGAGCGCTAGAGCCAAGCCAACGGTAACCGATCGCCTTTTCGAAGCAAAATCCTTTACGAACTTCTCGACCCCCCATCCAAAAAAGACCGCGAGCGCCAGCGCGAACAGCATCAGGAATTTCTGGGGCTCACGCATGACCGCGAAGAAGGGTACGTGGTCGTAGGCCCAAAGGAACAACGGGCCGGTCGGTCCCTGGTCTCCCAGGGTCAGGAAATAGCCCGACACACCAATGAAGGCCAGAACGTAGGCCAGTCGCCGCTGGGGGACCCAACCATGGGTCCTGTGCTGAAAACGTGGCACGAGTGTTCCGCTTGAGACGCTCGCGTCGCGATCGGCGTCGCCTTGCGAACCATCGGACACGTGACGTGTTCTCGTATGGAATGTCCGAAGTGTCGACCAGGCCCCATAAATAGCCAGAAGAAGAACTGCGAGCATGATGAAAGGCCAACCTCTGATCACGTCTTTGGGGAGTTGGGGACCCGGCCCAGTTCGCCAGAATCCGTAGAGAGCAGCGACATTTAGGAGGAGACCCCAGTGGGGATCACCAATGGTGCGATAGAGCGCCAAGCTCACGCCGCCAACTTGGGTAGGCAGGTTCGCGTCAGTTTGAGGTAGGAGGATATAGGCGCTCATGAGCGCGAACATGAAAACGACCGCGACAAACCAGCTCAAAACGCGACGCACCGGAACGCTTCGCTCCACGAGGGCCAAGACCCCAACGGCAACCACGACAACGCCGTAGATCCACGCGAAATGCGGACTCAATGCCGTGAGCAGAGCCCACCAAATTGTTGTCAGAGGCCAACGTTCAACCGGTTTTGGAATCGAACGGAGTGCCGTTGCCACTGCATAGGGCAACAGGGCGTAACCGATGAGGAGGGGAAGATGACCCACGTAAATTCGGTTAAACACAAAAGGGTTCACCGCATAGATCGTCCCGGCAGCGAGCCGAGACCAAACGTTACGTCCCGCGAGACGCCCCGCACCAACCATCGAGATCGGGAAGAACAAGAAAATTGGTAACCACGTCGACGCTCCTCCGATTAGATCGTTGAGCCCCGAGGTGACAATGGATCCGCCGATACCCGTCGTGAGCCCACCATTGAGACCGAGAGTCAGCGAAGAAACGAGCGGATCATGAGGTCCATTCGACCAGTCAAGGAGCAAGATCCGAGCGCCGCCAAGAAAGGGAATGCACACACTCAGCGCGATAACGACGCCGAGGATCAGCGAGGGAGCATCGGGCCCACGAAAGAATCCGACAAACCGGAGAACCACCTGTGAGGTAAACCTCCTCTGATTCGATCGTTCTTGATCAGAACTCGTCGACACTACTTTCAACTTCGACTCCTTGGCTGGATACCAAATACTTGCATGCGCCTTGATGAAGGTTCCGCTCTGAGGGGGAATGAGGGGGCAAGTGGTATTCCCGAAGTACAAAATGACGGCATTAGAGAGGATCCTTGAGGGAAAAGAGGACCGAATCATTGTTACTTAGCCTGGTTGTTATGATTTGCAGGCATTGGGCTAGTACTGGGTCTAACGTTCCGCAAAATCGAAGGGGGCAGGGTGGCTACCCGATTGCGACGGTCTGGGCCTGACAACAAAGTCGACCTGTGGGCTCGAATGACGTCCGGCATTCTTGGTCGTGGTGCTATGTCGTTCCTCCTCGCGTCCGCGGGAGTGAATGCCTCAAATTTCCTTTTTCACGTTGTCGTAAGTCGACTCTTAGGCCCCGCGCACTACGGTGCCGTTGGCGCAATATTGAGCATTCTGGGCTTGTTGGCTGTGCCGGTAGGTGCGGCGCAACTTGCTGTCACTCAAGCCGTTATCGGTAACCAAAAAAGGAAAGAGGCCTTCTCTCTAGGTAAATTAATTGGCCGCGCCATAGTGGTAGGTCTCATCGCAATGCTCGCCTTCGTGGCATTGACGCCAACCGTCGACAGCTTCTTACACTTAAACTCACCACTGCCCCTTTTTCTCGTGGCGTTGTGGATACCGCTAGCCACAATTGCAGCAGTCTTACAAGGTGCTCTCATAGGCGAATACAAATTTCGTGCGGTCGCCTTCGCAACCTTCGTGGGCGGCGGACCAGTTCGTCTACTTTTCGGCGGAGTGATGGTAGGTGTCGGCTTTGGAGTCACGGGCGCTGTCATTGCAACACTTTTCGCTCAAGCGTTCACCACGGCCTCGCTCCTCTTCTCACTTCGCCACTCGATTCGCCATCAACCACACATGTCAGCGATTCGGACATCTCGGCGCGACATGGGCTTATCAATCGCTGCGATTTGTAGTTACACGGCCTTGATTGGCGCTGACACGTTTCTCGCGCGCCATTTCCTGAGCGCATTCGTAGCGGGCCAGTACGCAGCGGGCGCCGTTGCCGCACATATTGCTCTGTTCATACCAGGTGCGATCGTCACCGTTGCATTTCCGCATTGGGCCAGCGGCGAAGGGACTAGCGCCGCAAGTCGAAGCGCTTTCGCACAGGCGTTCAAAATCACAATATTCCTGGGCCTCCTTACAGCCGCTGCTCTTGCCGTACTTTCGAGCCTCGTCGTGCACGTGCTCTTTGGAACGAGTTACGCGGGTGCAATCGGCATCGTAGGAATCCTCTCGTTTGCATCAGCGACCATAGGTGTCGTGAATCTATTCGTCTACCTCCATCTCGCTCGCCGCTCTAGATTTTCACTGACCCCTTGGCTTGGCGTCGTTCTTGCGTCAGTCCTCATCTCCTTGCACCACAAGAACATGGGGGAGATTGCGTGGATCATGCTGATCGTGAGCGTCTTGACGCTCCTGGCAATCTTGATTCCCGCGCTGCTCGCCTTCGCCGTCGCCAAGGTACGCGACGCGGCAGCAGACGTATCGATCATCGAACTGCCCGTCGCGGAAATTGATCTGACCCTGGTCGTACCTTTCTACAATCCTGGTTCACGGCTGAGAACACACCTTGAGGAGATCGCCCGGATTCTCGCTGCTAGTGACATCTCGTATGAGATTGTTGCCGTGTCCGATGGAAGCACAGATCAGAGTGAAGATCAGTTGAAGGGTCTTGAAATAATTCCGTTCACACTCGTGCGTTTGGACCATAGTCAGGGAAAGGGAGCCGCGCTACGGGCAGGACTCTCTATCGGACGTGGTGAGTACCTCGGATTCATCGACGGCGACGGCGACCTTCCCGCCGAACTTCTCATAAACCTGATGGAGATCGTGCAACAGCAACATCCCGACATCATTTACGGGAGCAAACGTCATTCACGTTCAAAAGTCATCTATCCACCGCTTCGTCGATTTTACTCGTGGAGCTACCAGCAACTCAATCGACTTCTCTTTCGCCTTCCAGTTCGCGACACACAAACTGGCATCAAAGTGGTGCGGCGAGACGTATTGGCGGCAATCTTGCCACGAATGGTCGAAAAGCGTTTTGCGTTTGACCTCGAACTCTTCGTGGTAGCGCGCCAGCAAGGTTTTCGAAATTTCGTGGAAATGCCGGTGACGATCATTGAACGCTTCACCAGTACGGTGTCCGTTCGTTCGGTACGCAACATGCTCATCGACACCTGTGCAATCTTCTATCGACTAAGGGTCTTGCGCTTTTACGAGCGCGACGTTCGTGGAAAACCGGACGCGGATCTCTTTGCACGATGGTCGGAAAGTTCTGAACTTGCCCCGAAAGAGGTAATCAGTCCCTTGCTTGATCCACATTCTCAACGACGACTTAGAATTCTCATACTCAATTGGCGTGACGTCACAAACCCAAGGGCTGGCGGCGCTGAAATCTACACACAAAACATCGCCAACGAATGGGTCCGCGAAGGGCACAACGTTACCCTCTTCTGCGCATCAGTAAAGGGTGGACCTTCGTACGAAGATTTTGATGGCGTCCAAATTATTCGTCGCGGTTCTTCTTTGAGCGTGTATCGACACGCGAAACGCTTCTATCGCCGCGAAGGTCGAGGACAATTCGATCTCGTGATTGAAGAAATCAACACGAGACCTTTCTTCGCCCGCAAGTGGGTCACTGATGTCCCCCTCGTTGCCCTCATTCATCAGGTTTGTCGCGAGCTTTGGTACTACCAATTCCCACGACCCTTCGCGACTTTGGGACGTTATTGGTTTGAGCCAAGGTGGTTAAACGGTTACCGCGACACTATGACCGTGACGGTTTCTGAGTCGAGCGAACGGTCATTGCGCGCATACGGTCTAAGACACGTCGTCACGGTGCCCGAAGGGCACCGTGAACTTGCCGAGCGACCAGTAGTGGAACGCGAAACAAATCCGACAGTCGTTTTCGTTGGGCGTCTCGAAGCCCACAAGAGACCCGAGGACGCGATTGAAGCCTTTGGACTTCTACGTCAGTCAATGGCGACCGCCGTGTTGTGGGTAATCGGATCTGGATCAATGCAGGACAAACTTAGATTGTCCGCACCCGAAGGTGTCCATTTTCTCGGCAAGGTCTCTCCGGCCGAGAAAATCGCGCGACTCGCCCGGGCGCACGTCCTGATCGTGACGTCGGTTCGCGAAGGTTGGGGGCTCGTTGTCACCGAAGCGGCGGGAGTGGGAACTCCGACTATCGCGTACGACGTACCGGGATTGAGCGATTCCGTGAGAGCTTCTAATGGAGTGCTCGTCACTCCTGACCCCAAGCACCTCGCGGCCTGTCTCAACGAGCGGCTTCAAATCTGGCAGCACGAGGGACTACCCGAGGTGGCTCCTGGTGGCGTGGTGCCCTGGGATGAAGTAGCAAAGCGCATTCTATACATTGCGTCGCAAGGCAACTCTTCCTTACATTCAGAACGTGTGTCTCAAGACTTCAAAACTTTAGATAACCACGCGCCACGAGACAATGGAGAATAAGGCGAGAACATCGGCGACTTATTATTCACTCACCTCATGCACGCGAACATTGGCGAGAATCGGCTCTCGGAGCCACTCGCATATCCGGTCATTCCTTCTTAAACCAAATCACGCCCTTGGTTGAGAGGACTCACCAGCTTGGCTTCAAAGACTATATTCATGCTAGTTAGAACCGACCGCCCAAGATGTGTGCCGACTGGATTCCTATGTACCTTGTCAGTTTGAGTAGGTTCACTCTTCTCCTCGTAAAGTACCGCGCCACCTCGGAAGTTCTGGAACAATGTTCGACGTAAGCCACTCGTCCATTTCGGGTTCTACCGTCTTCAAGTCCTCGCACTCCTTTCGACGGAACATGAAAGTTTTGTTGGTAGTGGCGATTTTCCTTTTCACGGCCATAGGAATCAGTGCTGCTCCCATCGGAAGTCGATTCACGGCGAGCGCAGATACATTGCAGCAGTCATCTGACAATTCTGACACAGGGTGGTATCCAAACGAACCTGCGTTAACGCCTTCCTCAGTCACGAGCGGCGACTTCGGTCAACTATTTGACACGCAGTTGGTTGGTCAGATCTACGCACAACCGCTCATCAGTCAATCCGTGGTCCTGGCCGCGACCGAGGAAAATAACGTATACGGACTTGACGCCACGACCGGCGCCATCAAATGGCAGGACTCCTTTGGCGCACCTGCGAATCCGCTGGCCCAGATGAATTGTGGCGATATCGGTTCGGCCATGGGGATCACGGGTACACCCGTGATCGATCCGAGCACACACATTGCTTACTTCGTCACCGCGACCGACGGGGGAACCAACGGCGCAACAGAGTTCTTCATGAATGCCGTCAATGTCGCCGATGGTACAACGCCTTCGAATTGGCCCTCGGGCGGAGTGCCAATTCAAGGTGCTGCCGATTCTGACTCCAACACGATCTTCGACGGCCAGGTCGAGACGCAGCGTCCAGGTCTCGTGCTCGTCAACGGCGTCGTCTACGCGGCCTTCAGTGCACAATGCGATCTTGGCCATTGGACCGGCTGGCTGGTGGGCGTATCCACGTCCACGGCAGCCATCACCACTATGTGGGCGACCGAGACGGGTATTGACGAATCCAACGGCGGTGGTGGCGGAGCGGGAATCTGGGAGTCTGGTTCTGCGCCGGTGGTCGACAGCCAAGGCAACATCTATGTTGCGACCGGCAATGGGGATCTTCCGGCCACCGGTTCTGGAACGGAAAATCCCGAACCGCTGCGCTACGGGGAGTCAGTCGTAAAGCTAAGTACCGCGAGTGGAAAACTCAAGGTCGTCGACTGGTTCACCCCATCGAACGCTTCATACCTCAATTCAGTCGATGGCGACCTCGGCTCGGGCGGTCCCGTGGCACTGCCCGCGAGTATGGGTAGCGCAGAAGAGCCCAACGTCATGGTCGAGATTGGAAAAGAAGGGATTCTCTACGGTCTGAACATGAACGCCCTGGGTGGTTACCAACATGGTTCGGGCGGTAGTGACGCAATCCCTTCAGAGAGCGGCTCCTACGGTGGCGTCTGGTCCGCACCAACGGTTTGGCCTGGCGATGGTGGTTACATCTACATTGTCAACACTGGCGCATCACCCTTTTCCCAAAGTTTTGGTTCGCTCAATGTGCTACAGAGAATGGTCAGCGCTTCTGGGGCTGTCTATTTCCAGCTCGTAGGGAATACCTCGAATTCAGGAGCTTCGTTTCCGTACGGTTCCGGTCACCCAATCCTCACTTCCAATGGGACTGATTCAGGCTCCTCAATCCTGTGGCTTACGGAGCGGAATGGCTCTTCATCGAAGCTGGAGGCGTTTGATCCAATACCCCAAGATCCGGGCCCGCACGGGAGCCTGCAGGAAATCTGGAGTGCGCCAATTGGCACTGCGACAAAATTCTCTGAGCCGGGTGTCGATAACGGAAAAATGTACGTGGGAACCCAAGACGGCGATCTCATTGGATTTGGTCTCCTGTCGTCCTCCGTTCCTCAATTGAATGGCAACAACGTCGACTTTTCACCGTCAATAATTTCACAACCTGAAAACGCGACGGCTCTATTTACGGCAACACAAGCGACAACCGTCAACTCATTCACCCAAACTGGTAGCTCATTTTCCTTAGGAACACCGAGCGAACCTCTACCCGCCGTGCTCAGCCAAGGTGAGAGCATTTCGGTGCCGATCACGTTCACACCAATTTCCGTTGGGCAGCAATCGGGTACATTGACAGCGAACGACAGCGCTGGTACTGCGTCACTTGAACTCAATGGTGATGGTCTCGCTGCTAACGCGGCCGTGAGTGCTTCACCAGCTGAAGTTGACTTCGGGACTCAACCTATTGGTGGCGCAGCCGTAAGCGAACCAGTGACCATCACGAATAACACCACAAACACAATCCAGATCACGGGCTTCAATGGTCCTGCTCTACCGTTCTCGGTCGCTGATCCTCCAACTGATGGCAATCTTGGACCAGGGAGCACGGTCACCTTTACAGTGAGCTTTGACCCTCCAGGTTCTTCAGGCGATTACGAACACGTTTTTGGCGATGTTGCGACATTAGAGACGAGTCTCGGTCCCATTGGCGTGCCAGTCTCTGGTTCAGCGAATCCGCCAGCGCAAATCAACATCACACCGACCACTCTTGAATTTGGCAATGTGATGGTCGGTTCTCCAGAAACTCTTGGATTCCAAATCAACAACCAGGGGAGTCTCCCACTCACGATTACAGAATCCCAGTCACCCAGCTCGAGCGGATTCTCAGCATTGACTACGTTGACCGCTCCGACAGTCTTAGGTGCAAATTCAAGTCTTTTTGAGCAGGTTCAATTTCAACCAGAATCAACTGGGACATTTATTGGATCGTGGTTGATTGAAGGAAATGATGGGAGTGGTGTACAGACCATCACGCTAACGGGCACGGGCATGAACCCCGACACCTCCGGCGGTGGCGGTGGCGGTGGCGGTGGCGGCGGCGGTGGCGGTGGCGGCGCGCCACCACTTGTCGTGTCGCCGCCGCCTACCTATTCGGGAATCGCAACCAGCGATTTCGGGACTCCAAGCTCCGTGAATACTTCCTCAATTGGCGCGTCGACGATTTCGGCGAACCTAAGTGCGGTAATCGCAACCGTCACTATCCCCGCCGGCGCACTCCCCGATGAGTCGGTCGTGAGTCTCTATCCCGTCACCCAACCCGCAACAATCATGAACTTCGTGCCGTCCAAGTTAACGTATCTGCTATCGATTGCGGTGACGTGGGAGACTCCTGACGGCACGTCGCCTGACTCACGGATACCAATAACTGCAGTTATTGACGATCCGACCATCAAGGTGGGTGACGTGATCTACGAATTGACTTCCAGTGGTGTGGTCGCTGTCGGAACGGCAACGCAGGATGGATCAGTGACGGTGAGCTTTTCAGTCGATCCGATCCTTCTGATCGCTCAACCAAACCTTGCGTCACAAGCTCCCCTTTTACTAACCAATGGTCCTGGTCGAGTGGGCACCCCTCTACCGTTGACGACACAAGGTGGCTCGGGCACGGGGGCCGTGAGTTTTGCCGTCATCGATGGAACGGCGACTGGCTGCATGATCCATGGTAACGAACTGACTGCCACGGGCTCGGGCACGTGCAAGGTCACGGCGACCAAGGCAGCAGACGCAGATTTCTCTTTTGCCCTATCCAACCCGCTGTCCGTCGAAATGGTTGCGAAGAGCCAGCCAGTTCCGGTGGTGATCCAATTTGCACCGAGTAAGTCGTCCTTGTCGGCGCAGTCAAGGAGATCGTTGAAGACACTCGCCGGTGAAATCAAAGATGGCGAGGTGGTGACCTGCACCGGATATGCAGTCAACAACGCCTCGCTCGCGTTACGTCGTGCCGCAGTCGTCGCATATTTCCTTCTTTCCTTTAAGTCAGTTCGTGTCTCTCTCCTGAGTGTCACCAACGGCCACGACAACTGGGCGACAGTAACCACGGCGAACTGAGCGACGAGAGTGTTTCGAACGGACTGGTCTATCGGGCCGGTGCCGCTGCACTCGAATGGATGGCCGCGAGTTGACGGTTAGCGCTTCAATGGCCGAAGGATTGATTGGTCGGCGTCCAGTAACTCAGTGCTGGGGATTCTTCTTGACAGATGATCTCAGGGTGATGATTTCCAAAAATCCACGAGAAGACTCTGCACCAATTCTTACGCCGGACCGCCCAAGATCCGAGTGCTACCTCCAAAATCAAGAGAAGAACTGGGCCATTTTCAACGACTTTCAAATATCTTTTGAATATCTCGGCCGCGACCGGTTAAAAGTAACTTAACCAATTTGCAAAATGCCACCACAAGCTCAGACGCGAATAATGCTGCAGTGACTACCGCATCCCGAATCAATCCGCCACCAACCGTGACGCCAGATTGGCGACGATATCGTGCCATGTCTAGAACATGCGCCGCAACAATGCGACCGGAACTGACGCCACCGCCCTCATAGTTCGCAAAGGCGTCTTTCCAGATCCTTGGGTGCGAGATCAAAGCCGCGCGAAAGAGAAGCTTCTGGTCGGCAGCTAGACCTGCATCTGTTTCAAAACCTCCCAGCTCATCGAGCAAAGAGCGTTGCATCACGGTCGCTTGGTGAGGGATTGTGGATATGCCAAGAGCCAGTCGACTGAAACGAAATGGTTCAAAGACCAAGACCTTCGTTGCTCCTTTAGATGGGGATTGAATCTGTGCGCGGCCATATCCCCATCGCCAGGACTCAAATGCATAGGACCGCGCCATAATTTCAACAATTGAATTTGACGTGAAACAGTCCCCTGCATTCATAAATACCACTAAGTCACCGTCGGCTATCTTCCAGCCCTTATTCATCGCGTCGAATATTCCGCCGTCAGGTTCGCTCAGGAAGGTGAAGTTTCCAAGGTGAGCACGTTGTTGCAATATCTCCAGGGATCCGTCGGTGCTTCCACCATCAATGACGAAACAGTTGATCGGAGTCCACGTTTGCGTGTCGATGCTTCTCAACGTCTGTTCAAGTCCGTGTGAATGATTCAAGCAAATGGTGACGACGGAAACTGTTACTTGTTTCATTTGACTCCAGAGAAAACCATGGCTCATCCGAGATTAACGAAAGGATCGAATGACTCGACATTGACTTCGACCGAATTTGGAGACAAGCAATCGTAGAACGAGTCAAACCAAGTGATCTAACGACGCTACCCAAAGAACGTAGGCCTTGAGTTCGCAACCTGATCACTCACCCACCGGTAAGTTAACTCAATTCCTTTACGCAATGTTACCGAGGGCTGCCAATTGAATACCTCTTGAATAAGTGTGTTATCACTGTTGCGTCCGCGAACGCCCGTTGGCGCATCCATCATGTAATTCCTCTCCAGTGATACGCCCGCAATCTCTTCGACGATATCGACCAGCTGATTGATACTCAACAATTCGTTTGACCCAACATTGATCGGATCGACGAATTCTCCACTGAACGCTCGTAGCAAACCTTCCAAACAATCGTCTATATATGTGAAACTCCGAGTCTGCTCACCGTCGCCCCAGATCTCGATGCAGCTCTCCCCGTACCTCTTCGCCTCGGCTACTTTACGACAGATCGCGGCGGGCGCCTTTTCACGACCACCTCTAAATGCTCCGTACGGTCCGTAGATGTTGTGAAAGCGAGCAGTCCGTGTCTCCAAACCGAAATCTTCCCTGAAGTGACGGCACATTCGTTCTGAGAATAGTTTCTCCCATCCGTAGCCATCCTCTGGCATTGCGGGGTACGCATCTGACTCTTTCAGCGCAACCACATTCGGTTCAACTTGACGCTCGGCTGCGTACACGCAAGCTGAAGATGAAAAAAAGAACCTCTCGACATCGGTATCCCTTGAAGCTTCGAGGAGATGTGTGTTAATCAACACTGAGAGCATGCAAAGTGCTTTGTTTTCTTCGATGAATTCGATTCCGCCCATATCGGCCGCTAGATTCACGACGTAACGGACATTTTCCATGGCATCGTACGCGTTCTCACGAATACGAAGATCCGATTGCCGAGCATCGATTTCAGGGTGTACTTGATACCACTCTTGAAGCGGCTTCAGGTCTACTCCGCGCACGCATTCAAAACCATCACTGAGGAGCCTGCCTACGAGATGTCCGCCTATGAACCCGCCCGCACCCGCGACCAGAATCGTAGAGTTTCTGTCCAGTTCCATCGATAATCCAATCCTCCAATCAAAGAACGTACCGCGGCGTTTGTACCGTTGTGAGTGGATAGCGCTCTTGCGGAAGAATTTCGACTGAGGGGCTATACAATTACCTCTCGAATTCTCGCATGAATTACTCTCGAGCTCGCTACACAATGTTCGGTCGCGAAGCCACCTTTCGCATTTTCTGAGTCGTTGAGATTGCTTTGGTCTCGAGGCACTCTAAGTTAGGATTCACCGAATTCCAAGTCATTCGACCTTACTATGTCGATAAGGAGCATGATCCGTTGCGGTGCCACATTAGATGAGCCTTAAGTCCTCGATTCCGCCGCAGAAAGTAAATTTCTATCGAGGCATGAAACGTTATCTCAGTACTTCGAAGGAGTGGGGCGTGGTGAAGACAAGGTCAAGCGAACCAGATGAGCGGACTCTGACTAGCGGGTCGCGAGTCATATCAACGCCACCATCGCATTTTGACCGAGATGCCTTGCGCGAAAGCAAATTCAGCGTCATCGATTTTGGTTCGGTCTTAGTAATAAGGACCTCGGCTGCGCGAGAAGAGCAGCACCCTTTCATCAACTTCTATGCGAATTGAAAAGAGGTTGAGCCGTGACGAGGGTAGCCGTGAATGGACGCTTTCTAGGACTCAAAATCACTGGCGTCGAGCGTTACGCGCGAGAAGTATGGAGTCGCTTCCCTAAGGAGGAGTCGAGGATCATTGAGCCGCGAGCGGCGCTCATGGGCTGGCGAGGAATCCTCTGGGAACAAGCTGCCCTTCCTCATATGATTCGAAAAGACGAGCTACTTCTCAGCCTGACGAACTTGGGTCCCCTTTCCAAGAGGCGCCAGGTACTCGTCGTTCACGACCTTGCGACACTTGACCATCCTGAATGGTTTTCCGTCGGCGTACGCGAAACCTACGATGTGCTGTTACCACGACTGGTGCGACGAGTGGACGCCATTGTGACCGTTTCGGAGTTCTCTCGTCAGAGAGTCATTGAGCGACTGAGCGTACCCGAGGATCGAGTCGTGCGAATTTATCCGGGTTGTGGGTCAGGTTTCCACGCGGATGGAAAACTCGCAACCAAAGCGCCCTACGTGTTGGCATACGGTTCCGACGACCCTCGCAAGAACTTTTCCCGATTGCTGAACGCTTGGACAATCCTGCGTCGCGAATTCCCCGACCTTACTCTCAAGGTCTTTGGTCGACCTACTCGTCTCTTTGCGAACACCGCGAAGGGGGATTTCGAAAACGTTGAATTTCTTGGCTACGTCGCTGAAGCTCAATTACCCGCACTTTATAGGAATGCTTCGTTGCTCGCGTATCCCTCGCTCTACGAAGGATTTGGACTTCCGATACTCGAAGCCCTGGCTTCAGGCACCCAAGTTGTCGTCTCAGACATCGAAGTCTTCAGAGAATTGTTCGATGGATCGGTCTCGTTCATTGATCCGCTGAGTGTTGAAAGCGTGGCCCAAGGTATCAAGGCGGCTCTACTAAATCCCCGGCCCAGCATCGAACTTCGTGATGCAGGTCTACTTTCTCGATTCAATTTTGATCGCACGGCACTTCAGCTTTATGAGCTTTGTTCGACATTGTGAGCGGCGCCCTCACAGACCTTATATCTGATCGCTTCAATTCCTGAGCTATGAGTTTGAGCGCCTTACCCCAGGGCCACAATCGAGAAGATGACAAAGGAATCTCTAGAGAGTTCTTCTTCGAATTTCCTCCGAATGGATTTCACCGCCATGTGCTCGACGCACGCTCCCAACGTTCCCCCGACGGCGCCGAACCCTTTCCAGCTCCTAAGAGCATGAAAGTACGATAGGACAAATAATGAATTGCTCCCAAAGGGTCACCGAGCATGCAAATGAAGCCGACCTTCAGTTTCACCCACTTGGAAGGAAGAACCATTTCGCCAGCAATTGACGAAGCGAAATTTCTTCGCGACTGGATTGAAAATTCCGCGAATCCCCGGGGCGGAATCTTATAGACCACCGCTTGGGCAACGCTCAAACAGATCAGGCCATTGCGAAGTACGTGGTTCTGCAGTTCAATATCGTCAGAAATGCTCCCTGAGCCGAGCGGATATCGATATGAACCTGCAAACGTCCCTCGAGTTGCCCAAATCGAACCCTCGGCTCGAGCGGTCGTTGCCGGCCACCGTCGAATGATCCTTTCAGCAGCCTTCATCTGCCAAGCGCCCGCCCGTCGTCCACCACTTAGGTAACGTGGGTCTGGCAACGCACAACCAACAACCATTGTTGCGCTCACCTCTTCGCACAACGTGCGCATCAAAATAGACACGCAGCTCACGTCAAACACAACATCATCATTTGTGACAAGAACTAAGTCAGCTCCACTAACTTCTTTCTTTGAGAACGCCACGTTGAGTGCCTCTTTTACATATCGTCGGCTGTACGAATGATCAACGACGAGAACGCAATTGGCCGTTTCAGCCCACGATCGAGCTTCATTGGTGATGTCGTCAACCGGAGACGAATCGCTTAACACGAGTGTGAAGGTTTGATTGAACCATGCACCAACGGATGCCTCTAACGACGTGAGAGTGGGCAGAATCGAAGCACCCGGAGCAAAAGTGGGGATGACGACTACAAGACTTGGTTCTAACACTTCCGAATTGTAACCAAGTCGTGCACCGCTTCGCATTGCTCCATCAACTTCTTCGTGGCGAAGGCCATGCTCTTTCGGATCAAACTGGGCGTAGCCCAAACTCGATGGAAAAAATGCAATCGAGACTTATCTCACGAATCTGTCATGCCACGCGCACTTTGCTTGAAGAATCCAAACCTGCGAGACTTAGCGTTTAAGTCATATTGAAGTTTGTTGGAATCAACGTCATTTCTAGGTGCTACATAGTAAGGACCAGCATCTGGAGGCGTAGAAAAGTATGCTAAGTCGGACTGAAAGAGGCTGTATGCGCATCGCAGTTACGGGAGGTGCCGGATTCATCGGATCACACCTCACCGATGCCTTGCTTGCTCAAGGTCATTCGGTGCTCTGCATCGACCGACGTCGCCCTCGAAGAGACTGACATCGCCACGTGGACACCGCGCCCCGGGACAGTGTCGAGGGTCGGGGAGGAATCGATACGAGCAGAAACACGTAGGTAAAGTGGGCTGAACCACAGGAGAAACGGAGTTCATCCACAGTGCAAGTCCTCATTGCAGGAGGCGCGGGTTACATCGGCAGCACAATTGCCTCGGCGTGCCTCGACGCGGGAATCTCGCCAATCATCATTGACAACCTGGTGACTGGTCGTAGCGAATTCACGCGAGATCGGATCTTCTACGAGGGAGGAATCGAAGATGGCGAATTGATTGACCGGGTGTTCCAAGAGCATCCGGAGATCAATGCAGTCGTACTTTGCGCCGCACTGATCAGTGTCCCTGAATCAGTGGCCAATCCCATCAGGTACTACGCGAACAACGTGTCGAACAGCCTCGCCCTGGTGACGCACCTGATCCGCAATCGCTGCCCTCGACTTGTCTTCAGTTCATCAGCCGCAGTCTACGGTACCGGGAGCGCGCCCGAGTTCGACGAGGATGCCGAAATGGTTCCTCTCAGTCCCTATGCCCGGACCAAGGTGGTCTGCGAGCGGATGTTCGAGGACATCGCCAATGCCGGACTGATGCGGGTGCTCTCGCTGCGCTACTTCAATCCCATTGGTGGCGATCCGAAGATGCGAACTGGGCTCCAGTTTGCGAGCCCGAGTCATGCATTAGGCGCGATGATCAGCGCGTCGGAAAGGGGCGTGCCCTTCGAGATCACCGGCACTGACTACCCAACACGAGACGGCACCGGGGTGCGCGACTACGTACACGTCTGGGACTTGGCGGCAGCTCATGTGCTGGCTCTGGAGAAATTCGACGAGATCGTATCCCTTCGCCAGCGACACGATGTCATCAACCTCGGTACAGGGCGTGGTACGACTGTGCGCGAGCTAATCGACGCGTTCAACGCCGTGGTCGAGACACCTCTGGTAGCAATAGAAGCTCCCCGTCGCCCAGGGGACAGCGCCGGCGCCTACGCCAGCTGCGTAAAAGCTGAGAGATTGCTGAAGTGGCAGGCCAGCCGGTCAGTGACCGACGGAATCATAGATTCACTTCGCTGGGCAGCGCTGCGCAGCGACCTGCTCGGCCAGTAGGTTCAGGTCAACTTCCGTTAATGAACGGCGCGATCGAGGAGTGCCCTATCAAAGGGTACCGAGCGCGCGGTCCCAATTCTCCTTGGTATTTATCTCTCTTTCCGGCTCCAGCCAACAGACAAAGTTGATGCGCGAAGTACTTCGATGCCCCTCTTGGACTTCCAATGATTCCCTGAGCGATAGCGCGCAGCTTCGTCGCTCGTGCAACGGCAACTTTGTTCGAAGTCTTCAGTGAAAATTGAGACCTATGCGTCTGAAGCGCAAACTCCGAAAAGCCCGAGGCGGGAATCTTGTAAACGACAGCCTGATGCACGTTGAGCGCCCCCAGATTGCTCTGCTTGACAAAATCTCTCAGTTCGACGTCGTCGGCAATGTTTCCCGAACCGATTGGGTGGCGATAGTTGCCAGCGAACTGACCTCGAGTTCCCCATAGGGCACCTTCTGATCGAAAAACATTCGGACCTTGATACCGGGCAATCCGGGTGACAAGTTCCATTTGCCAAGCTCCGGCGCTGCGTCGACCCGTTGCGTGGAGAGGATCCGGCAAGACACAACCAACGGCGATTACTGCGTCGGCGTTCTCACTGAGTGCACGTACAATTTCCGAAATGCAATTGACGTCTACTACAACGTCGTCATTAGTCACGACGACGATATCCGCGGTCGCAACCTCCTTCTTCGAAAATGCAACGTTGAGCGCTTCTTTAATGATCCGACGTTGGTCGGAATGATCGATGACGAGTGTGCAACCTACTTGAGCCGACCACCCGCGTACTTGCACGCAAATGTCGTGGTCGGGCGATGAGTCACTCAATACAAGGGTGTACGACTCGTCAGACCAAGCACGCACTGACTTATGAAGCGAATTAAGGGTGGGAAGAATTGACGCGCCCGATGCATACGACGGTATGACGACCGCGAGAGATGGACCCGGCACGGTCAAATCGTAGCGAGTTCCGCACGGTTGTCGAACCTAAAAATGGAATTTCACAATGGCAAAAATTAATTGATTCTGGGATCGGCTTCAGAGCATCCGCAGATGGATCATTCATCCGGCCGACTTCGAATCAAACACTGTGGCAATCGCGCGGATTACTTCGAAGTCGACGACAGTAGTCGATAGCCATGACCCGCGGTTCTACAGAATAAATGCGTGTGCATTCATGCACGAACGATCTTCTTAAGGAACAATGACCATTCGAACAGTGTCTGTAACCGCTGTACCACCTGACGATGACCCGGCCATGATGACCACAGGATCGCCTGATTGCGCAATCCCTTCGCTCTTGATTTGAGCGATGGCGAAATCACAGAGCACGTCTATGTCGGTGGAGGGTGATATGAACACCTCTTGGACCCCCCACGAACTGCGAAGTTGACGCGCCGTCGATTCACTGGGCGTAATGGCGATGATCGGCATTGGTGGCCGAAAACGCGAGATAGCTCGTGCGGTCATGCCTGAGCGCGTACACGCGACGATCGCGACCGCCCGTTCCTCCATCGCAGCACGCCAGGCGGCACCCGTGATCGCGGCGGTGATACGCGTTGACTGGGTCCCGGTACCGACGATCTGCTGGATGCCAAGCGATGAGCCCCACTTGGCGTAGTCAAAAGACTCTTCAGCGCGCCGCACAATGCGGTCCATAGTCACGACTGTTCCCACCGGGTCTTCACCGATCGCGGTCTCTCCGCTCAACATGACCGCACTGGCGCCATCGAGGACCGCGTTGGCGACGTCAGTGACCTCGGCTCGCGTGGGCACCTGGGCATGGGTCATGGATTCGAGCATCTGAGTCGCCACGACGACAGGTCGCGCGTAACGGATGCCGTGGCGCACTATGAGTTTTTGAAGGTGCGGTACTTCTTCGATCGGCATGCGAACGCCGAGGTCGCCGCGAGCGACCATGATCGCGTCCGATACGGTAATGATCTCGTCAAGGTTGGCCACACCTTCGCCGGTCTCGATCTTTGCCATCATCATCACGTCATCGCGACTGAGGACTGTTCGCACTGAGACCATGTCGAACGCCGAGCGGACGAACGAGACGGCCAGAATCTCGAAAGGCTCGGTCTTGAGCGCCTCCAGACGTGCACGGTCGTCGTCGGTGGGTAGTCGGTCGTTCAGGATCGACGAGGGCAACGAAAGACCGGGCTTACCCATGACTGCGCCACCCGAGATGATCTTCGCGATCGTCGTCTCACCGGACTTGAGAACCTGAAGGGAAACGCCTCCGTCGCCGAGGTGAATGCGATCACCGACCTTGAGCTGTCCAAGAATGTCTTCACGTTCGACATAGATCGTTGATTTCGTGGAGGACTCGCCAAAACCTTCCACGAGTTCAAGTTCACTTCCGATCTCGAGGACGACCGGTATCGTGCCAAAGGAACCCGCGCGAATCTTGGGTCCGGGAATGTCCACCATGATCGCGAGGTCCGGAGCGAGAGCCCGGACCCGCCGAAGTCGCTCGATGCACGAAGGTATATCGCCGTGAGCCATGGAAAGGCGAAAAACGTCCACGCCGGCCTTCACGAGTTCGAGGAGTACTTCGTCAGTATCTGATGCCGGCCCGATGGTGGCTACGATTCGCGTACGCCGCACGGTTTTCCCTTCGTCGCTTTGGTCAAGTCTATTAGATGTGAGCATCGGGCTCGAATCGATATACGCAACGCACATTGACATCATCGCGACACGCGTCCTTCACGTACTCGGGGGTAAAGAAGGCGGGGTCTCAAATGATTGCCATTGTCTCAGTGGCGCACTGGGACGATGACGTCACTCCCATCGACGTCGATGACTCGCAGATTCATGCCGTAATGCTCGGACAGTTCGCGACTTCGAATCACGTCGCGCGCGACGCCGTCGAGGACGACGACACCTTGGTCGAGCAGCACCAAGCGATCGGCGAATTGGCCGGCGAGCGTGAGGTCGTGCAATGTCGCGATCACAGTAAGACCGCATTCGGCGACTTCGGTCTTCAGCAACTCCAGTATCTCCATCTGGTGGCGAAGGTCGAGACCCGTGGTGGGCTCATCGAGCACGATGACCATCGTGGACTGGGTGAGGGCACGAGCAAGCACCATTCGTTGGCGTTCACCGCCGGACAACGTGACGACGTCTCGCTGCGCGAAATCCGCGAGTGACAAACGCTCGAGCACTGTGTCGACGACTCGCTTGTCCCCGGCGTTCGGAGCTCGCAGCACCCCGTGAAAGGCCACTCGGCCAAGCGCCACGTAGTCGCGCACCGTCATCCCTGCGGGTACCTGGGGGTGCTGTGGTACCAAAGAGACCAGGCGAGCTCGCTCGCGTTCGTTGAGTTCACTTATGGGCTGACCCGCGATCTGGACCGATCCGCTGGCGACACGGCGCAGCCCCGCGACCGCTTCAACGAGCGTCGTCTTACCCGCCCCATTGGGACCAATGATCGTGCACCAGGTCCCCGCCTCGATGCTGAGCGTGACGTCGGTGAGCAGCGTGGCCGCCCCCGCCTTCACCCTGAGGTGATCGACCTCGACCCAACTCATCGAACACTCCCCCGACGCAGACTGAGGATGATGACGAACACCGGCGCTCCGAGCACCGCCGTGACCACACCGAGGGGTAGTTCTGACGGCGCCATGACCGTACGCGCGATCGTGTCGCAAAAGACAAGGAACGCCGCACCAAAGATCACCGAGATCGGCAGGATCCGTCGGTATGACGTGCCGACGAGAAGTCGAACGATGTGGGGCACGATGATGCCCACGAAACCGATCAGTCCGACCGCTGAGACGATCGCCGCGGTACCGAGCGACGACGCCGCGATCACGATGAAGCGAACTTGACTCACCCGTACTCCCAGGGACCGAGATTCATCCTCGCCCACGCTCATGGCGTCGAGCGCTCGGCCCGAAAGTACGCAGATGAACGTGCAGATGGCCACGTAGGGAACCACGAGCACCACGGACTGCCAGTCCGCACTCGCCAACGAACCCAATAGCCACAGATACACGTGGGTGATCGAGTTCGCTGAGGACTGTTGCTGAAGAAACGTTTGCGCGCTCGTCAACAATGCCGATACCGCCACGCCCGCAAGAATCAACGTCGCGGCATTCGAACGCAGTCCCTTGCCCCCAATCAGCCAGGTACACGCGACCGCGACCATCGCTCCGCCAAAGGCCAGCACAGGCGTCCAGGCTGGCGTTGACAAGCCCGACCCGACGTCAACGATCGCGATGGTGGCACCGAGTCCCGCGCCGGCGGCGACGCCGAGAAGATACGGATCGGCGAGCGGATTACGAAAGACACCCTGGTAGGTCCCGCCCGCCAGGGCGAGCATGGCACCGGCGAGCAAGCCAAGCACCATGCGCGGCGCGCGCAGCTGCCAAATGATCGTCGACTGTAGGCCGGTCAGGGTGCTGTGACCAATGCCGACGTGACTGAACACGTTCCCGACCACTCGCCACGTACCAATCGAAGTGGGACCGACGACCAGACCGCAGACCATGGCCACCACGAGGCCCAACACCGTAATCGCGGTGACGATGACCACGCGCTGTTCGCTGGGCGGGACCGCGCTCACTGTGTCGTGTGCCAAAGTTTCTGGTCGGCGAGCACACCCTTGACGGCGATGGTCAACTGGCTCATCAAGACGCCCAGACGTGGTCCCCATCTCGAAGCGATATCGGCGCTGAGAAGAATCACGTGGTGATTGAGTACGGCGCTGACCTCCTTGAATGCCGGTCTCTTGGCCACACTTGGCACACTCGCGTCGCCGGCAAGGAAGATCAACTTCGGATTCGCGCTCGCGATGTATTCACCGGACAGTTGGGGATACCCGGCGTCGGCACTCGTCGCATCGCCGTCGGCGACGTTGACCAATCCCAGCGACTTCAAGAGTGAACCGACGAACGTGTCACTCGTGAGCGAGTAGTAGGGATTCGTGCTGATCTCGTAGTACACCGTGACCTTCTTCGTAGGATGCGGCGGCACCGATGCAATATCGGCGTCGATGGTCTTCTTCAACGAAGCAGCCAGTGCGTCCGCCTCGGTCAGGTGTCCGGTCAGTCTTCCCAATTGCTCGATCTGTGAGTACGCGCCAGCGAGGGTCGTCGGCGCGTCCTGGTATACGACCTTCACCCCAAGATTGGTGAGCTTTTGTTGTATGTCGTTCGCGTCATAGGAGATAACTACAAGGTCCGGCTTCGTCGAGGGATACGACGAGGTCACCTTGCAGATGCCGAGTACCGCTTCGACACTCGGGTTGAGGGCGTTGATGCGCTTGGTGGGTAGTCCCGTGGTGGGAAAGTTTGAATCGGTGTCAACGGCCTGGACCTGTGGCCCGGCGCCAATGGCGAAAAGTGTCTCGGTCGCCGTGGGCGATAGCGAGACCACGCACCCGGGGGGCGATGAACCGGCCGCCGCGAGCGAGGAACCGAGCAACGGTAGGGCGAGGATGCTCACAGAAAGTGCGAACACCAAGCGAAGGGACTTGAACACGGATATCTCCTTTCCGTCGAAGTGGATGGGCGACGGATGGATATCCGAACGACCGCTCCTTACCTCGAGAGCTGTCTTTCACATCTCCTCGCAGAAGGCGACCTGGCTTTATGACCTTCTTGCAAAGGCCACTTACAGTTGCGGGACAGCGTTGGAATCGCACCAACTTCGCTGCCGCGAGGCAGTTACGACCCTATCGCACGTGCCGCGTCGCCGCTGGTCGCCAATCCGTCACGCACAAGTGGACTTCAGCCGAAGATGGGCATCGTCTCTTCGTGCATCTGAGCGTCGCGAACTACCAGATGTCGGGTGGCCCGCACGTAGTCCGCGTCGCGATGTGAGATCACGAGCACCGCACCATGAGAGAACTCGTCGACGATATGGTCCATTACTGCGTTCGCCATTTCCTCGTCGAGTCCCTCGGTCGGCTCGTCAAAGATTACGACATCACGTTGCACGAGTAGTTCGCGAGCCACGCCGAGGCGCCGCTGCTCACCACCCGATAGCCCCGTCGCGGTTCCCCCAAGTATCGTGTCCAGACCTTCTGGCATCGACGCCAGCAGCGCCTCTAGCCCGGCGCCCCCCAAAGCGCGCACGAGCTCGTCGTCTGTGGCGTAGGGGCTCGCGATGCGGAGATTTCCTGCGAGCGTCGTCGCAAAGACGTGCGGCGCATCGTCCACGAAACCTACGACCTGGCGAACCTGCTCCGAACGCAATGTCGAATACGAGACGTCCCCGGCGCTCATCGTGCCCTCGCTGGGGTCAAGGAACTTCGCGAGCAAACGGGCGCACGTCGTCTTTCCGCCCCCACTGGGACCCGAAAGTGCCACGACGTCACCACGGCGAACCGCGAACGAGACATCACTCAATACACGCCTATCGCCGAACTTCACGCCCACGTTGGTCGCTCGCAGGTCTGCCGAGGTCCCATCGAGCGTGCCTTCAGCGTCGGGCTCGCAGACCGGGACGGGCACGTCGGCCAGTCCTTCGAGTCGCGCCAACGCGCGCTTGTCACCGCGCAGACCCACCAAGAGGGGCGAGACCCCGCCTACGAGTTCCAACACCGTCACACTCAGTAGCGCCGGCACGGCCAAGAGCGCAGGAGCGAGGTGGCCCGAACGAAGCGCGAGCGACGTCACCAGCACGCTCGCCACGACACAAAGACCCGAGATCAGGGTGGTGAGTCCACTGATCATCCCCATCAGCAATGTTCGGCGACCTTGCGCCTGGTCGAATCGACCTTCGAGTTTCTCTAACTCGCACGTAAGACTCGCGCTGGCTCCGGCCATGACGTATTCATCGCCACCCTGGGCAACGCGGTCAAAGAGCGCCACCATCGAAGCACGCACCTCATCAGCCGCTCGCTCACTTTTCTCGCCCGCCCGCGCGGCGACGACGGGAAGCACGACTGCCGTGAGAACCAGCGACACGAAGAGGGTCAGGGCCGAAAGCGGCACAATGGCTCCGGCGATCGCGACCGTCACGACGCCAGCGACACAGCTCGTGAGCAACGGGCCCGCCACGGCGGTGAGTAGATCCTGCACTCGATCGACGTCACGCACGACCACGTCGACGATGTCCGAACTTCGCGGACCGAGTCCCGCGGGCACGAGAGGTTCAAGCAAACGAGCGACGCTCGCTCGCACGTGACCCATGACGCCGAGCGCTGCTCGGTGGGTCTGGGTCCGCTCGAGATAGCGTCCCACCGCTTTTGAAAGCGCGAAGAGTTGCACGAGTCCCATGGGTACCGTGAGCGAGAGCACCGCTGGCTCCTGGGCTGCGCGAACGATGAGCCACGCCGACGTGCCACTGAGACCAATCGTGGAAAGGCTGACCAAGAGACCGGCGAGCACCGCGCGTCGGATCGGCGTTCGCTCCACGCGCAACGCGCTTCTCACGACTCGCTCATTGGCCATGCGACACCGCCCACGGAAGAAGGGCGATGCTCTGATCTGCGTCGAATGGTCGGTGGGTCGCCACGACACGCGTCATGGTGAGACGAGCAATCGCTTCGGCGACCAAGCGGGCATTTTCGGGATCAAGGTGCGCCGTCGGTTCGTCAAGCACGAGCACCAGGGGACGTCGAACGATGCAGCGCACCAGGGCCAGACGTCGCCGTTGACCAGCGGAAAGCTCCTGGGCTCCCTCTCCCAGGCGCTGGTCGAGGCCGAGGTCGAGTCGCAACTGCGCCATCGCATCGATGATGGTCGAATCGTCAATGGACGGGTCACCCATCTGAACCACCTCGCGAACGCTGTCACCGGGCAGGGTGGGATCCTGGGGCAACCACGCCACTCGACTGCGCCACGAGGCAGGTTCGATCGACGCCAATTCCGTGCCGTTCACCAGCACGGCCCCCGCAACGGGCTCACGAAGACCACACAAGACCCGCAACAACGTGGACTTGCCCGATCCCGACGGTCCCACCACACTCACGAGCGATCCGGCTTCGATGTACGCGCTAATCGGCGGGTTGAGTGTCGCTCGACGTGAGGCGTGGGTGAGGACGACGTCGCGCAGTTCGATCGACGGCGGCGTCGACGGTGCGGAGTCCTTACCGGGGCGTGTTGGAGACAGCGACGCGAGCAAGTCCGTCGCCGCAGCGATTCCGTTCGCCGACGCATGGAACTGTGACGCCGAGCGGCGAAGTGGCAAGAAAACCTCGGGCGTGAGCAAGAGCACGGCGAGCGCCGTCGAGAGTCCGAGCGAACCGTTCAGCAACCGCAGTCCCAGCACTAGCGCGACCAGGGCAGTCGCCAGCGACGAGAGCAGTTCGAGCGCAAAACTGGAGAGGAACGCCACGCGCAAGGTGCCCATCGTCGTGCGTTGCAAGGCGTCGCCGACTTCGTCGAGATTGGTGAGCGCGTCCTTGGAGCGATTGAACGACTTGAGAACCGTCATGCCTCGTACGACGTCGCCGAAGTACCCGGCGAGTCGTTGCTGGTCTCGCCAACCTTCGTCCATCTTCTCTTTCGCTTCGAGACCCAAGAGCACCATGAATATCGGCAACAACAGCACGCTCACCAGGATGATGCCCGCACTCCAAAGGTCGTGCAAACCCAACCATCCGAGCAGCAGCACCGGCGCCAATGTCGCCAAGACCAACGACGGCACGTACTTGGCGACGTAACTCTCGATCGCGTCGACCCCGCGCGTCGCGAGTTGCACGGTGGCGTCGACGCTCCCGAGCGGCCCCGAGGTCAGAACCTGGTCCAAGGTCCGACGTCGAAGGTCACGCCGCAGTGGGCTGGCAATCCGGCTCGTCACTGGATCTGCCGCCGCGACCACAATCACCCGAAGCATCGTCGCGACAATGAACATGATCAAGTCGTGACGAAGTCCGGCGTGCGTATTGTGGAACAGACTCCCAAGCATCGACGCCACCGCCACGGCTTGGCCAATGATGGCAACGGTGCTAAGAAGCCCGAGCGCGACCGCCACGCCAAGGGCGCGCTGGACGAGAGGCGACGTCTTGCGAAGCCGTCCAAGTAGGGCCGAAGGCCGTTCGGCCCTACTCATGTCAGGCCTTGATTTTCCTCTTGGGCGCGTCCTTGGGCGCGTCAGGACGGCCCACGCGCTTCTTGAAGATCCAGTACGTCCAACTCTGGTAGAGCAGCACGAACGGCGTGAAGATCAGCGCGACCCAGCTCATCACCTCGAGGGTGTAACGGTGCGAGGCGCTGGAGACCATGGTGAGGTCAAAGTGCGGGCTCACGGAGGACACGAGCACGTTGGGGTACAGGTTCAGCAGCATCGTCGTGAACAGGGCGACGATCGCAAGGGCCGTCGCGATGAAGGCCCACCCTTCGAGATGGTCACGCACCAACCAACCGACGCTCGCGAGAGCCACGAGCCCCACGATCGGGAGCAGTGGAGGAACGAGTCCCTCGTGGTGCATCGTGTGCGCCGTCTGGTAGGTCCAAGCGAGGAACGCCAGTACGATGGCGAACGTGACGGGTGCCAGGCGCATCGCAATGGCCCGAGCTCGCACTCGCACGTCGCCTTCGGTCTTCAGGCCGAGATACGTCGCGCCATGAAGTGTGAACAACGACAGCGTGGCGAGCCCACCCACCAGCGCGTAGGGCTTGACGAGATCGAAGAAGTTCCCGGTCCACGTCGCGTGAGCCGCCAGTGGCACGCCGTGGATGAAGTCGGCGAAGGCCACACCCCAGAGCAGCGCCGGTAGCGCTGAACCGTAGAAAATCGCTTGGTCCCACCAGAACTGCCAGCGGGCGTCTTCGCGCTTGTGCCGGAACTCAAAGGCCATTCCTCGAAAGATCAACGCTGCGAGCACGAGAAAGAGGGCGAGGTAGAAACCGCTGAAGACCGTGGCGTACCAGAGTGGGAACGCAGCGAAGGTGGCTCCGCCCGCAGTGAGGAGCCAGACCTCATTGCCGTCCCAAACCGGCCCGATGGTATTGATCACGACGCGACGGTCCACATCGTCCTTAGAGACGAAGGGGAGCAAAGTCCCAACCCCGAAGTCGAAGCCTTCGAGGAAGAAGTACCCCAACCAGAGAACCCCGATCAAGGTGAACCAGAGCTGTTCGAGACCGCTCGGTGAAGTGGTGAGAGAGGCGAGCACGGTGTGTCCTCCTAGTAGATGAGTTCAGGAACGCGCTCAGCTTCGGCTGGCGTTTCGATGGCGGGTGGAACCTTGGCGACGCGGATCATGAGGCCGATCTCGATGATCGCCAAGAACGTGTAGATGGCGGTGAACCCGATGAGGCTCGTCGCGACGTAGCCGGGTGCGATGAGGGTCACGGCCCTACTGGTCTTCAAGAGTCCGTAGACGACCCAGGGCTGACGACCCACCTCGGTGAAGATCCAGCCAAAGGTGTTGGCCAAGAACGGTGCACCGATCATCCACGTCGCGAAGCGCAAGAACCGTGACGATGTCTCGAGGCGTCGCTTGCGTATCAGCCACAGCGCGATACCCCCGAGGAAGAAGATCAAGAAGCCCAGGCCGACCATGATCCGAAACGACCAGTAGCAAACCCAGATGACAGGGACGTAACTACCGGCGCCGTACTTGGCGGTCGCCTGCTTCTGGAGTTGGTTGATGCCCTTGACCTTGCCGTCCCAGGTATTGGTGGCGAGCACGCTCAAGATATGGGGTACGCGAATCTGCAGGACAGCGTTGTCCTTCAAGTTGCCAATGGTGAGCAGGGAGAAGCTGGCGCCGTTTTGAGTGTTGTAGAGCGCTTCGGCGGCCGCCATCTTCATGGGCTGCTGCACTTCCATTTCCTTGGCCTGGTTGTCGCCTAGGAACATCGTGAAGATGGCCATGATGACTGTCACGACCATCGCGACGCGAGCGGCCTTGCCAAAGCCCGCGAGGTCGTGGCCCTTACGCAGGTGGTACGCCGCAATGCCCAACATGAAGACCGCGCCCGTGAGGAACGCAGAAGCAAGCACGTGTCCGTAGGCAGCGACGAAGGTGGAATTGGTCATCACGGCCCAGAAGTTGGTCATCACGGCTTGACCGGAGGCGTGGTCAATCGCGTAGCCCACGGGGTGCTGCATCCATGAATTCGCCGCCACGATGAAGGCAGCCGAGAGAATGGTCCCGAGACTGGCCATCCAGATCGAGGCCAAATGGATTCGTTTGCTCACGCGACCCCGGCCGAATATCCAAATGCCGAGGAAGGTCGACTCCATGAAGAAGGCGAGCAAGCCTTCGATTGCGAGGGGCGCGCCGAAGATATTGCCCACGAAGGTCGAGTAGCGCGACCAGTCCATTCCGAACTGGAACTCTTGGACGATTCCGGTAACGACGCCGATGGCGAAATTCACGAGGAAGAGTTTTCCGAAGAATTTGGTCATCCGGTCGTACGCGAGATCACCGGTGCGATAGAACGCCGTCTGAAGGATCGCCACTAGCAAACCCAACCCAATTGTGAGGGGAACGAACAAGAAGTGGAAGATCGTCGTTATTGCGAACTGCCAACGCGCAAGTGACAGGGTTGATATGCCTGCAAGGAACGTGTTCATGCACCGCACGTTAGGTTTGCGGTGATTACGATTTTCCTAAACGAGTGAGGTCCTTTGTCATTACTTTCTCAAGATTCAATTTGGCGTACTCGTCTCATTGTCATTTGAGATGGGCTCCATCACTCAAATGAATTGACAAATCCCATAACGAATTCTGACTTCATCGCTCACAGTTCAATTGTGGATGCGTGTGGACGTGCTCGAACACACGCATGTGTTCATGAGTTGGCACTGCGCTGAACTTGTCAAGCCTTCGGGGCAGTAGTGGACGCGAACGACGCCCGTGAGAGAACTACTTCGAACGCATACGCGCGAGGAAACCGGTTCGGGCAACGGCACTCGTGTCAGTGCTAGAAGAACACGAACAACGTTCACTCTTTGGCACTCCCATAAGAGCTTGCTCGATGTGATTACCGCATCCCTTCCAGGTTGCCTTCCCGCATTTCTTACAAGTCGTTCGACTACACATCGATCTTCCTTTCAGTCATGAACTACACGCTCGCGACGAGTTCGCTCGAGGCGGGAGAGTATCGCCAGGTTTCATAGCCCCCGTCGAGGTTTCTCGATCGAAAGCCGAGTTGCGAGAGCAGCAGAGCGGCCACGTGTCCTCGCTGGCCGACTTGGCAATAGACGATTACGTCTCGCGAATGAAGTTCGCCGACACGCTCACGCAGTTCGTCAAGGGGAATGTTGAGAGCTCTTGGAAGTGCCCCTTCGCTGAACTCCTCGCGAGAGCGAACGTCAATGATTTCTTGTTGCACCAGGTCGCCGACTTCGTCCCACTGGACCGTCTCGACCAACCCGCTCAAGCGATTCTCGACGATGTAACCCAACATATTCACCGGGTCTTTGGCCGAACCGAACGGTGGTGCATACGCGAGTTCGAGGTCGGCGAGCGCCACCGCGGGCAGTCCCGCTCTGATCGCCGTGGCGAGGACGTCAATGCGCTTGTCGACGCCGTCACTTCCTATGCCCTGGGCGCCGAGGATCGCCCCCGTGTCGGGGTCAACGAGCAATTTCAAGGACATGGGACGGGCATCGGGGAAATACGTGGCGTGCGAGAAAGGATGGGTGTGAACGGCGATGAAGGCATGACCCGCCGCCCGCAGACGCTTCTCATTCCAGCCGGTGCTCGCCACCGTAAGGTCGAATACTTTGACGATGGCGGTACCGATTGAAGGGTTCGCGCGAACCGTTCTGCCCGCGATGTGATCGGCCACCACCCGACCCTGGCGATTCGCGATGTTGGCCAGGGGCACCAAGGTCGCGCTCGCGTCAAGCGCGTCCCTCTTCTCCGCAGCGTCCCCAATGGCGTAGACCGCGAGGTCCGACGTTCGGTTGCAATCATCGACGACGATGCCACCGCGCGCACCTATGGTGAGTCCCGCGTCTCGGGCAAGTCCCACCTCGGGGCGCACGCCAATCGCGACGATCACCATGTCCGCCTCAAGCAATAACCCTGAGTCAAGTTCGACGTGGTCTTCACTTACCCGAACGACTGCGTCGCTCAAGTGCAACTCCACGCCGTGGGAACTCAATTCTTTCGCCACGACCTCGGCCATCTCCGAGTCAAGTGGTGTGAGTACCTGGGGCGAAGCTTCGACAATCATCACGTTGATACCGCGGTTCGTCAGATTCTCTGCGAGTTCCACTCCGATGAACCCGCCCCCAATGACGACTGCAGTCTTGGGAAGGGCCCTCAAATTCGCCACGATACTTTGGACGTCCTCGACGTTTCGTAACACGGAAGCCCTTTCGATGCCATCAATGGGGGGAACGATTGGCGACGCCCCCGGACTGAGCACGACCACGTCATACGACAACTCTTCGATTCGATCAGTGATTAGATTTTTCACCACTAGCAAGTGACGGTCACGATCCAGACGCAGCGCTTCATGGTTCGTGCGTACGTCGATGCGAAATCGTTCGTACAGCGACGAAGGCGTCTGTAGGAGGAGCGAGGACTCTTCTTCGATGACGCCGCCTACGAAGTACGGGAGTCCACAGTTTGCGTAGGACACGTGGCCGGTTTTCTCGAGCACGATGATCTCTGCGTCATTGTCAAGGCGTCGGAGTCGAGCGGCGGTTG
>Ga0182016_10001174_pt1 | contig 32022 bp, 24 predicted proteins | sample 712S2MmetaG_FD_120491 | JGI IMG/M metagenome (GOLD analysis project Ga0182016, IMG submission 120491) | Permafrost microbial communities from Stordalen Mire, Sweden - 712S2M metaG | ecosystem: Environmental > Terrestrial > Soil > Wetlands > Permafrost | place: Sweden: Stordalen | collected...
CTGATTCTGATTGCGTGGATATTCAGCGGCGGGTTGCGCCGGAAATTCCCCAATCAACCACACGTCAGCGCCGGCATCGGCATTATCATTCAGCCGCACACACCACCACCGCCACCAACAATCATCATCCAAGAATATCACCCGCCGGATGATGGCATGGATTAAACCAGGCGTTCTGTGAAGTGTGACGATGGGGACGGGCGAGCGGCGGCGCGGAAGCTCCGAGCCTCCTGCTCGCCGTGCCGCCGGTCGCAACTGCGTAACGGACGCGCCCGTCCTCATGCTGGTTGTGCCTGGCCCAGACATATCTGGGCGGAAGCGACCCGCAGGCCATGACGCGGACCTGGAAGGACGTCCTAAATGCCATCATCGCCTCCAAAACCGAGGGCAATGAAAACCGATACCGCTGGACAACCGTCGGCAAATATGGGGCGTTTGATATCATCCGGACAGAACCCCTGCTTTCCACCACGCCTGATATGATGCTGGCGGTGCTCAATAAGGGCACGGTCAGCACCAACGTCTTCCTGCGCCGGATCCAGAATTTCGCGCTCGACATGGGCTGGCTACCATGGTCGATCCTGCGGAAGAAAACCTTCCCCAATGTCAAGTACAAGCCCAAGCGCGGCATCAATGAGGAGGAGCACGTTCTTATCATCGACCGCGAAAAGAATCTGGAACGGAGGGACTTTTACGAGCTTTGCTGGTTCCTGGCCGGCTCCCAGGGGGACATCGCCAACTTGGACAACGAGGACATCGATTGGGACGACCGGCTCGTCTGCTACAACCGAAAGAAGATGCTCCAACGGATGCAGGAAAATCCGGACCTCAAGCCGACTATAACCAAGTTCGGCAAAAAGGTCGACGAGGTGCTCCGGCGGCGGCCGGCCAAGGGACCGCTGTTCCCCTACCTCTCCACCGTGCGGTCGAGCGACCGCGCCACTGAATTCAAGCAGCGCTGCAAGGGTCTGGGCATCAAGGGCGTCACCCTTCACTCCTGCCGCTATGGCTGGGCAGAACGTGCGCGCAAAGCCCACTACCCCGAGAGTTGCGCCCAAGAGAACCTCGGCCAGAATTCAGCCGCAGTCCACCGCGCAAACCCAAACCGCCCGTCGGCGCTTTTCCATCGCGCACCGTTGGCCCTTTGCGGCGCAACCACCGCCCCATGAGCCGCCTGGCGCTCCTTAAGGCACGACTTCAAAAACACCGCCGCGTCTTACGCAGAATCCCATGCCGATGCCCATAGCAAGAGCCGTCCCCCGTTAGGATCCCCGTACAACCCATCGTGGTCGCCGTCCCATCATGACGGAATCCACCGGCCCGATGGGATTCCAACGGCCCGGGCCAACGCCGCGGCGGCGTCCGCCAAACCCGCCCATTCCACCCCGGGCCGGACTGGGTTCGTCTGCGGGTTTAGGCATCACCGCGTAATAAAATTTCCAGTCGTCGAGCATTTCACACCAAAGAGCCGTGTAACTGAGGTTGCCGGCGTGCTCAATGAACTGGCCGTAAACGTATGGCGAAATGGGCGCTCGTTCCTTGCTGGCGTCAATGTCAGCAACGGGAGTTGAGCCTTGCGCGCGGGCGACGCGGGCCGCGATTAGGAGCATCGCGATGAACAGGAGACGCTTCATAAAAACGGTCGCCACGTTCACTCCCGGCGCACACGCAACTCGTTTGTCGGGAGCCAAGATACCGCCTGAGACGAAAGGGCAATTCTCAGGGCGCACAAAGCAACAATGTTCGGATTGATGAATGCAAAAGAAATAACCTGAAACATCCAAATCGCGAATACGACAATCGTCGTATAAGTCAATCGTGGCCGATCTGGGGCGGCGGACTGCGGCATTACAAACTTGTTTCAAACCCGTATCGTTCGACCACGCACAAGTTTTCATTTCCGCGGTTTGAGTGTGACCAGCACGACATCGTTTTCCCGCAGATCAAACCGCTGTTCAAATTTTCCGTCCCGGCCAATCGTTATGGTGTGAACGTCCATGGGCGCACCGCTGTTTTTGGATTTGATTTCGGCGGCCTGGACCTTCGTCAGTTGGGCGGGCGCATCCAAGTCACGATAGGTCCCGTAGGCATCGTTGACCCGGTATCCAATTTTGTACGTTTCCATAGTATAAACGCCCTCGGCAAGGTTCGACAAGTCCAGTGTGACTCTATTCTTGGGCTGCGCTGGCAAATCGCGTTTGTAGAAGACCTGGTTGATCATGTTCGTGGGCGGAAAGGTGTTGGTGAAATCCCAAACCAACGCCTGCACGCCGCCGGACGTGTCCGCGCAAATCCACGAGGATGGATCGGCGCTTTTCAGTTCGGTCGGTCCGAGGCGATTCAGAAATTGATAGGCATAAAATGACGGCTTGTTGATGTCTTCATAATTGATCAGCCCGAAGCCGCCGTGGAAGGCCTCCCAGCGCGGGCCGGATTCCTCGAAGATGTCCGTGAACGTCCAGTAGGACATGGATTGCGCGGCGTCGCCGCACTTCTTGAGCTTGTCCAAAATATAAGCCGCGCTGTGGTAGCTGTCGTGGATCGGGTCGGCCGGTGTGTAGGACGCGCTCCATTCGGTGAAATGCAGTTCCAGCTTGGGCATCGCCGATTCGGCGATCTCCTGCCGCACCCGTTTGACATCACCCCAAATTGAGTCGGGATTCCGGGCAAGAGCCGTCCCATGAGTGCCGGTTTCATCCAGGTAACCGCTCTGCACCCCGTAAGTGTGCGTCGAAATAAAATCCACCGGCGTATGATTCGTGTCGCAGAAATGAATGAATTCCGGCACCCATGCGCAACCGGCCGTCGCCGGGCCTCCCACCTTGTAATCCGTGGAAACGCTCTTGATGGCGCCCGAAGTTGCCGCGTAGAGATCGAAGTATTGCCTCTTTGTGCCGGCCCAGAAACCGTCGAGATTCGGCTCGTTCCAAACCTCGAAATACCACGTGCGCACTTCAGCATCCCCATAACGTTCCCGCAGATGTTCGAGGAAGGCTCGAATGAGGTTGGCCCATTTGGTCATGTCTTTTGGCGGTGTCACATTGCCGCGCCACCAGAAAATCGTTTTGTGGCCGCTTGCCAGCGGGTCGGGCATGAAGCTTAACTCCACAAAAGGCTTCATGCCGATGCTCTCGAGGAAATCGTAAAGCTCGTCGATGTATTGCCAGTTGTATTGCGAAACGCCTCTTTCTTCGCGATAGACACCCATGTCGTCCGTGAGCAAGCCGTGCATCCGGATATATTGGAAGCCGCACTCGCGCCGCGCATAGGTCAGTTGGCGCTGCCAGTCGGCGCGCAATCCTTCGTTCGCGCGGCCGGCACCGACGCAGAATTTGAACATGGTATCCAGCGGGCCTCTTTGTTGCTTTAGGTCCGCCGAGATATGTCTCTCGGTTTCGTTAGGGGCGGCGCTTGATAAATCAGTAGGGATAAGGAAAGCGGCGATGAAAGCGGCGAGGCAATACGTTTCTTTATTCATAATTGCTGTTCACTGGCTATTCGAGTTCCCGGTCGTTTCTCCGCGCGCCGCGCGCCTCACCGCCGCGGCATCGATTTTCCACACGGCTCGGTCGTAGCTGACCAGCCCATCGCACTCGGACTCCGTATCGTAAAGCTGACAGAAAAACTGCCCCGTCATGCCACGGTCGTCTTTCTGCCGCCATAAGTTCTCATAAAGCGCGGCTACTTCTCGAGTGAACCACGCCTCGGACTTGGCGTCGAGGCGCGGCATCCTGGCGCCTTTCAATTCCAAGCCCAAGGCGTCGAGCGTGCCATCGGTTTGCGCATCGTAAGAGTGATACGTCCAGATTTCGCAGGGCCAGTCATGGCCGGGCGTGGCGAGTCCGAAGCCGCCGTTCTCGCTGACAATGCCGATTTGCCGGGGATTGGGAGCGGAAACGCCGCCATGGTTATCCTGGATATCACCCCCGCCGTGCCAGGGAAATCCACTGGCTTCGTCCACCAGGCGCGAAGGATCCAGTTCTTTGATCCACCTTGCGTAGCGCAACGTGTCATGCTGGCCCCAACCTTCATTGAAGGGGCACCACGCGATGATGGCGGGATGATTCCAGCGTTGCTCAATCAAAAGGCGCTTTTCCAATTCGCATTGCGCCTCGGCCTCGGGCGAATCCGGCAAGTCGGTGTGGGCGTCGCCCTCGTTGCCGGTCGGCAGGTCCTGCAAGACCATCAAACCAAGGCGGTCGCACCAATAATAGAAACGATCCGGTTCCACCTTGACGTGCTTGCGAATGATATTCAATCCGGCGGTCTTGGCGATTTGAACATCATATTTCAATGCATCATCAGTCGGAGCCGTGTAAATACCGTCCGGCCAGAACCCCTGGTCGAGCGCGCCAGCCAAAATGACAGGCTTGCCCTTGAGCAACAAACGCGTAAAGCCCTTGCGATCAAGTTGCTTGGTGATGGACCGCATGCCGATATAGCTTTTGACAGTGTCCACCGTTTCGCCCTCTCTGCTCTTGATAGTCATCACCATGTCGTAGAGAAAAGGATGGTCGGGCGACCATAACGTGGCATTTTTGAGCGGCACGACTAGATCGCTGGCAAACCAAGAGCTGGTGGTCTTGTAGAAATCGACTTTGTTCTCGCGCAGGGCAGGCCACAACTCGAATCCGGCCTGGCCGCTGCCTGAGGAAATCTCCCTGCCATTGTCAAAAACATGGGCTTCAATTTGAAGAGGTTCATTGCCCATGCGACCGGTCAACTTGATCTGCAGCGCGCCCTGTTTTAGGTCTGGAATCGCTTGCAAGGTTTCAATGCTGATCGTCAATGGGACCGGTTCCATCCAGACCGTCTGCCAGATGCCTGAGGTGGCCGTATAACTGCAACCGGCGGGATGCAGCGTCTGTTTGCCGTGCAGCTGCCAGGAGGTGTCCGTGGGATCCAAGACCGACACGACCAATTCCTGGGTCGGGCTCGGTTTCAGGCCTTGGTCAAATCGAAAGTGAACCCATCATATCCCCCGCGGTGTTGCCCCAAGTTTTGGCCATTCAGGTAGACTGTCGTCTGCCAATCTACCGCCCCAAAATGCAAGAGAATCCGCTGGCCGCGCCAGCTTTCGGGAATCGTGACGATGCGGTGATACCACAGCCGTTGCGTCGGTAGGAAAGGCTGCATTACACCGGAAAGGGCGGATTCAATCGGATATGGAACCAAAATTTTACCCGCGTAGGCGGATGGAATATTTTCCTCGTGCTTGTCCGTCACGGCGTAATCCCAGAGTCCGTTCAGATTTTGCCATCTGTCGCGTATCAACTGGGGCTGGGGATATTCCGGCAGCGCGTGCGTTGGGGAGATCTCGCTGGCCCAATGGGTCAGCAAGGGCGCATTCTCCGGGATTCGCCAGTCCGCCGCCGAGGCCAGCGCCGTGGCGGCGGCCGATAGGAGAAAGGCAAGGGCGCGACTGACAGACTTTGAGTTGTATGTGGTTTTCAAATGCCTCCTAACTATTATTTGGCTGCAGCGCGGAGTCTAATTTTCGCTTTCAGCAAATCCAGTCCCAGTGTGTGCGGCATCACGGTGTCGCCGCGGCTTTGGAGAGGTTTTGCAAATCGCGATCGAGGGCCGCCCCATCAAATGGAACGACGATTACCTTGCTGCCGTGCGGTTCGTTGCCCCGGTCCTGCTCTTTGGGAATATCAATGCACGCAAGGGTGACGGCCGCCACGTGGCCGTTTTCGATATACACGCCGGGCCGCTCCATTTTATTCCAATGATTGACGGTTCCATCGGTGTAGCGCACACAATCAGTCGTCGGATCGTAGGCCAAACCACGCAATGTCCAGTTGTGAATTCCATCCTCTGACGTCAGGTGGTATGCCTTGCGCGCGCTCCAACTGTTGACCACGATGTGGTAGAGGCCGCCGCTATACCACACGACCGGGTCTTCGAGGTTGGCCACGGGTTTGCCGTCAATCGTCTTGGGATAAACACTCGGGCCTTGGACTGTATAAGGCCCCATGATGCCATTGGTGCTAATCAGCACCAAACCGGACCGCTGCACGATCTCGAAGCCGCCGCCAGGCCGGACCATGATGCTCATGTTAGACCCCAGTCTGCGGCCATTTCCGCTAAACTCGTTGGTGGCGAAAGTAATCGGCCCTTGAAACTCCCACGGCCCATCCAGGGACTTGGAGATGTAGATGCTGCCCGGCCTGGTTTCGCTGATCAACACCGCATAACGTCCGTCCGGCAAAACCAGCGCCGTCACATTATGTCCTCTTCCGGCCACTCCTTTGATCACGTCAGGCCAGACCCGGCCCTTGTCAATATAAGGTCCAAAAAGATTCTCGCTGACCGCGTACACGGCCGACGATCCGCCCCATCCGCCGTGGCCCTTGGCTTGGTCCCATCGGCTGGCAAACATATAATATTTGCCGTTGGGCGATTTAATGATCTGCCCATCCCAATAATACCATTTCTGTGCGGTGGCATCTGCGTGGCCGTTTGTCGTGACGAGCGGGAGATCCTTCAAGCTCGCGTCCTCCAAGCCGTTCTTCGGGTCACGGGGGAGAATCCCGGCTGCGCCCCAGGTGTTGGTCGTCAATGCGCCAATGATCGGCGTTGGCTGGAAATAATCGATGAAGGTCCTGTCGGTGGCGAACGACGAAACACCGATGGTCAATGACAACACCGTAACTGACTTTACTAGCGTTTTCATAGAGTTCATTCGATGTGTGTTTGACTGCTATTCTATTGTCTGGCTCACTGGTCTTCGCTGGCGATCTTCGTGCAGTGCGCGGGATGCTCTCAACGCGCGCCCTCCTTGAGTCGTTCGAGAATACGATCCAGTTCGGCTTCCGCTTCGATGACCTTGCCTGCATCGAGCAGGGGTTTCACCTTCTCCTCCATCGTCTTGGCGATGGCTGACGGGTCGCGCCTACTGGACGCCCATTTTTCCGCGCCGACTTGGACTCGCTCCACTTTTTCAGAGAGACGTTTGCGAGTATCTTGCGCGAGTTGCGCGCCGCCATCCTTCGCAATCTCCCGCAGCTTGGCCAGTTGTTCGGGCGTCAGGAGATTCTTGGTCGCCACCAACAAGCCGACGTGGAGATGCTTCACCTCACGTTCGACATCGAGAACTTTGTCAAGCTGCGCGCCGAGTGCCGCTTCATCCACGTGGTCCTGTTTCGCGATAGCTGAAAGCGCCGCCGTTTCACGCTCCAACTTTGCCCGGAGTTCATCGGAACGCGCCTGTGTCTTCTCCACCCCGGCGCGGAAAACCTCCTCTTGCCCCGAAGTTAAAGCAATGCTATCCCTCGCGAGCATAACCAGTTCTGGCGGGAAAAATGCGCCGTCAAACGGATCGGTGGCCGTCTTGGAATCGTCCGTTGCGAAAAGTGAACATAACGACGCCAGGAGGGCAAAGACGGCGACAAATTTCATGGTGTGTGTTGGGGTTGACTCAAGTTTCCTGATCATAGGTCTCATTTTAGAATGGGCGATTGAGCGAGCATTGAGGCGGCGGGAGACACCCAGATTGGGAATAAGGAGGGCGGTTCAACAGACAGCCGGTCGATGGCGCTTTGTGTGGAAGAGATGGCGGCCACGGGCAGTTGAGCGTTTTCCACTCGGATGAAATTATTGTTTACGACAGGCACCGCTGCTTATCCGACGAAACTGACATCGTAAGGCTTGCGCATTTCGCGCGCCAGGCAGGCGTTGCCTTCCTTGGCCCCTTCGCCGGTGAACACTTCCGCGACGGCGTCCCATTGAAATTTGCGGCCCAGCCGCAGCCCAATAACAATGAGATGCCCGACGGATGCCGATCGGTGTCCCGTTTCCACCGGCGACACCGGATCTTTTCTTGATTTCACACAATCAAAAAAATTCTTCATGTGATTACCAGAGCTTTCCAGCCGCACGGCATTCGCTGGCATCGGCTTGGTCGCGATATCTTCGTCGCTGGACGAGAAACTGTCGCGATTGACCCAGATCCAGCCGTCAGTTCCCTCGAATCGGAGGCCATTTCGCTGTCCGTCCTTTTTAAGCACCGCTCCGTAGGGGCTGTCATCCAGCGTCGTCTTCACAATTTGCGTCACCCCATTGGCCCAAGTCAGGGTCGCTTCATATTCACTGGGCGTCGTGTAACCGCCCGGAATTGGTCCGGTGACCACATTAGCTTCGATGCTCTGCGGGCCGTCCTGGCCGATGGCCCATCGGGCAATGTCATTGTGATGCGCACCCCAGTCCGTCACCGGTCCGCCGGAGTAATCCCACCACCAGCGGAAATCCGCGTGGCAACGCTCCCTCAAATATTCCACCTTCGGCGCCTGGCCGAGCCAGTAGTCCCAGTTCAATTCCGATGGCACCGGTACGGGATGGAACGGCCCCGCTCGCAATCCCCCGGGTACAAACACTTGCACCGTTTTGAGCTTGCCGATGCGCTCGTTGCGCACCAATTCACAGGCCAAATGGAATTTACGGTCGCTTCGCTGCTGCGTCCCGGTCTGGAGCACAATCTTGTTGTCACGCACCGCTTTGCTCAGGACCTTCCCTTCGTCAATGGTCAGCGTCAGCGGTTTCTCCGAATAAACGTCCTTTTTGGCTTTGGCTGCCGCCAGATTGATCAGGGTGTGCCAATGATCCGGCGTCGCCTGCACGATCACGTTGACCTCGGGCAATTCCAGCACCTTTCGGAAATCGCTGAATTTGGCCGGCGCTCTGCCGTTTCGCGAAAAGCGTCTAACCGCCGCCGACGCATGATTGTCATCCACGTCGCAAACCGCAACGATGTCGCCAAACTGGCTGGCGCCGCGGCCGTCATCCCCCATCCGGCCGCCGCAGCCGATCAAGGCGATGCCGGGGCGGTCGTTCGGGCTGACTGGCTTGGCTGTGGCTTCCTGCGCGATGGCTTGTTCTCTTTCGATGAACCACAAAGGCAATCCTGTGGCGGCGGCTGTGGCCGCGCAACGTTTTACAAAAGATCTCCTTGATATCTGAAAGGGCTTATTCATGGTTCCAGTGAACCCTGAAAAATCTCTCCAAGTAAAGCCCAAACGCCGCCGCAAGAGAGAGTCCAAAAGCACAGCAATGCAAGCCTTAGCGTTTTCTGGCGTGGGGTTCGTCCCGGGACATCGCCTTGCTCGGAAACTACCTGCTTGCTGAAACAATGTTTGAGCGCGCTTAACATTTTTCTAGTGTTGCAGGTTAGCCGCTGGAGCATTTGTGGTGAAGGCCTGCATGTCTGCCGGAACAAAAAGAGAACGATTGCTTCCATCTTTGGGGTCGTCGTTACGCGGGTAATCCCGCCAAAGCCAGCGCAGCATTTCCGGCATGATCGCCCCACCCTGCTTGTTGGAGTGTGTGCCGATGCCCCAAGCGTAGTTCACGTCATACTTCTTGGCCGTCAAGGCCTCCACCATCTTGATGTTCTGTCCATGCCAGTCACGGGCAGGGTTATAAGCGCCTCCTGCACGGCCGATTCCCCGGTTGTCGTTCAGTCCGTCCTGGAGGAAAATCCGAATGGGTTTGGCGTCATTAGTCCGGATCAAATCAGGATAGGCATCGCCGCCCATGATGGCGGTAAAGCTGCCGATGCAACTAATGACCTTGCGAAACTGGTCCGACCGTTGCCAAGCCACCGTAAAAGCGCAGATCGCCCCGGAACTGGCGCCGGCAATGGCGTGGTTTTCCGGATCCGGCGAGATGTTGTATTGCTTGAAGATAACCGGCATCAATTCATCTATTGTCAAACGGGCGTATTTGTCATCGAGAGCGTTGTATTCCAGCCGGCGATTGCCAGTGCGGTCGCCCCATTCTGAATCCGTTGGTTCCGCCTCGCCGGGATGGTGGCCCGGGTTGACAAAGACGGCGATCGTCACCGGCATTTCCCTCCGGTAAATCAGATTGTCGAAAACGTATGGAATGCGGTACTCGCCGTTCGAGTTCATGTAAGCGTGGCCGTCCTCAAAGATCATCAGGCAGGCCGGCTTGGCCGGATCATATTGGGCGGGGACATAAATCCAATAATTGCGGGTGGTGTTGGTGAAAATATCGCTGGGCAGCGTGGCCGGGCCGATAACATTGCCTTGCGGCACTCCGGGATGGGGCGCTGAATCGGGACCCAGCAGGTAAACATTATCCGTTGCGGCGCCGGAGGCGCTGTTTACAGTCAAACATAATCCGAGGGTGCAAAAGAGCAAAAACTTCATAGCCACAACGTCATTCTGGATTAGTTGTCATTAAGCCGTCCGAGACGCTTGGCAGCCAACTGCCAGGATCGCCCCGTTTCGGACAAGTAAATGCGCGGCGGTACTCGCTGCAATTGCGCCAGCGAAGGGTCACATGCCCCGGACAAATCTGTCCAGCAGGCAGGATCCGCCAACCACAGATTCAACTGATCGCTTCCAGCCGTCCTGTCGAATCGCCGTGCTTCTCGACGCCCTGCGCGCCCATTCGCTCCGCCATGCTCACGAATAAATTCGTCAACGGTGTGGGATCGGTTTTCACGTAGCGACCCGGCTTGAAGCCGCCCCCGCCCGAACCGGCCAGCACGATCGGAAGATTGGTGTGGGTATGGCGATTGCCGTCAGCGTTGCCGGAACCATAGACGATCATCGAGTTGTGCAACAGCGATTGTCCGTCAACGTCTTTTGTGTGCTCCATCTTCTCCAAAAATTTCGCGAACTGCTTGACGTACCAGAGGTCGATCTCTTTGACCTTGTCAATCGTCTCCTGGACGTTTCGATGATGGGTGAGATTGTGGTGGCCCTCGGAAAGGCCGATCTCAGTAAACGTGCGGTTGCTGCCTTCGCCGGCCAGCAACATCGTGGCGATCCGCGTGGTATCGGTTTCAAACGCAAGCGTCATCATATCGAACATCAGCGCGATGTGCTCCTCGAAATTGGCCGGGACGCCGGCGGGAGAATCCACATTGGGATTGGCCACCGGCATGCTCTCGCATCTTTGGATGCGTTCCTCGATCTCGCGCACACTGGTCAGGTACTGGTCGAGTTTCTGGCGGTCGCGGCCATTGAGGTTGCGTTCGATGGAGTAGGCATCGTCCATGACAAAATCCAATATGGACCGCTGGTCTTTCTGCTGGCGTTTCAGGTTTTCCACGCGCTGACTGCGCGGACCCGCGCCGAAGAGCCTCTCGAACACCAGGCGCGGATTTGGCTCCGGCGCCAATGGCTGGATAGGATCGCGCCAAGCCATATCATACCCATAGACACAGGAGTATCCGCTGTCGCAATTGCCCGCCTTGCGCACCGCGTCGCAAGTCAGTTCAAGCGACGGGAACCGCGTGAGATGGCCGATATGCTGGGCCACCAACTGGTCAATCGAGGTGCCCGCGTAAATGTCGGAACCGGATGTTTTCTTGATGCGAACACCCGTGAGAAAAGTGCCGCCCGCCCGCGCGTGATCGCCGCCGCCGTCCGGCCCCGGATTGGCGCTGAGGTCTTCCAATCCGGAGATGACCTGCAATTCATGCCGGATATTTTGGAGCGGCTGCAACGTGCGGGAGAGGGCAAAATCCCGCCCGCCATCTCCTTCAGGCCACCAAGCCGCAGGGATGGCGCCGTTAGGAACATAAACAAAAGCCATTCGCACGGGGGCGGCCTTTCCCGCGACGCCGGAAACCGCTGTCGGCGCGGCGAAAAGCCGGGTTGGCGCAAGGGATTCAAATGCGGGCAGCGCCATGCACACACCCAGGCCGCGCAGAAAGCGCCGCCGGCTCAGGCTGGCCTGCCGTTCGGCCGCCAGATTGCGATTCAACATAGGGTTCGTATTCATAGTTATCTTTCGTTTTGGGCGATTGGCTTGGCTCCTTTGATTTCCTGTGAATCATCAACGGAAGCGGTGGCGGTCGCTGTGGCCCGCAACCGCATCTTTTGGAAGGGCGCGGATTCTATCACACCGTTGAGCAAAGCGGAGAAACGGCCATCCTCGCGATCAAGACGCTGGACGATCTGATCGATGGTTTCGACATCGTAGTATTCCGTGCCGCGGCCCAGCGCGTAGGTCAAGAATTTCTCGGTCAGGCACCGGTAGAAATCGGCCCGATGTTCAGTGGCAAGAATGTGCTTCAACTCGCGGACACTCTGGAATGATTCGCCGGTAATAAGCGTGCCTCCCGCGTCAATCGTCTGGTTGCGCTCTTTCTCGCGCCAGATTCCCATGGCATTGAAATTCTCGAAGGCCAATCCGATCGGGTCCATGCGCGAATGGCACGACGCGCACAACGGTTTGTCGCGATGCTGTTTGAGCGCCTCGCGCAAGGTCGGCTCGTGATCCGCAATGTCTTTCTCCGCCGCCTCCAGCGCGGGGATGTTCGGCGGAGGCGGAGGCGTCGGCGTGCCCAGGAAATTTTCCAGGATAAAGAGGCCGCGTTTGACTGGCGAGGTCCGGTCGGGATTCGACGTGACCACCAATGTGCTGCCGTCGGTGAGCACGCCGCCACGCACGCTGTCAGCGGGCAAAGTCACCCGTTGCATTTCTGTGCCCGTCACGTTGGTGATGCCGTAAAACTTGGCCAGCTTTTCGTTGAGGAACGTATAGTCGCTCTCGATAAGTTCGGTGATGGGCCGGTCTTCATGGACAATGCTGGATACAAACATCTCGGTCTCGCGCCGCATCGCATCACGAGTTTCGGCGTCCAGCTCAAAGCGGGGCCGCTTGAAAAAATCTTTGCCTGGGTCGCGGCGTTTCGGGGGAGTTTTCTCCTGTGCCGCAAGGTTGGTTTGCGCAGTTTGGTTCGTAAGACCCGCAGCAAATAAATTCGTGAGGCCAGACGCCGGCGGATTGGTGGAGGCTGGCTTATTGTTGGCGTTCTGTTCGAACTTCGCGCGAAGGGCGGCCTGTTGCTCGCGCAATTGGCGTTCCTGGCCGCTGTCGCGCGCCAAGATGGTGCGCGCGTCAATGGAAATCCCATCCACATCGCGCGTCTGTAGCCACTGCCCGGTGAAACTCTGAACCATCTTCTCCGAACGAGAATCGGCCAGCATCCGTTTAACCTGAGCCGCGAGGTCCTTGCGCAACTCTCCGCGCCCGGCCAATGCGATCAACTCATCGTCGGGCATGGTGGACCAAAGGAAATAGGAGAGTCGCGAGGCCAGCGAGTATTCGTCCACGTTAGCGGTGGCGGCGGAAGAACTGGCGCGTTCCGGCTGCTCCAGGAGAAATAAAAAGCGCGGCGAGGCCAGCACCGCCACCATCGCGTGAGCGACTCCAGCTTCGAACGTCTTTCCGGGCTGGCTGTAAACATCTTCAGCCAGCGCCGTCAAACGATCTACCGTCTTGGCATCCACCGGGCGGCGAAAGGCCTTGCGGGCGAATTTCCCCAGCAGTTCACGGGCATACGCGCGGCGTGCCACGGGACCATCTGGGGCTTCGTGCGTGAAGAAACGCTCGTAATTGGTGGGGTGTGTCCAATGCTCCTTCTCCGTGGGCCCGCGCACCACCACATCCACAAGACGCATATTGAGAGGATTGATCCCCTGGTCCGTTGGTGTAAGCGGTTCCAGCTGAAACGTCATTTGCTGGGTGCCAGCCGCCCACTTCTGGTCGAAATTGAAGTGGAACTCCTTGTTGTCGTACCAGCCGAACTCCTTGCGCAACAGTTCCTGGTCATTGACTTTGAAAACCACGCGGCACCGGCCCGGATCGAATTCGAACGAGCCTTTGACGGCGAGATTCAGCGCAATGCTGTAACTTCCAGCGACAGTCACCCCAAAAGTGTTGGAAGCGCACCCCGGCTCGTAATAAGACATCGAAAGCGAACTGTCCTTTCGTGATCGGCGGCCCTCATCAGGCGCCTGTTCTCCAGTTGTTCGAATGAACTGCCTGCCGGCGACGGCGTGCTCCGGTATCACCCTGGGCACGGTCGGTACGGCCTGCCCCACGATGTCATTGGCGGCGGCCAGATATTTCTCCAACAACATGGGTGAAACCGTAAGGACGTCACCGATATCGTCGAACCCGTATCCGGTGTCGTCGGGCGGAAACTCGGCGTCCGCATTGAAGTCGATGCCCATCAAATCGTGAATGGTGTTCCGATACTCAGCGCGGTTGAGGCGGCGAACCGTTACACGTCCGGGATCGGGATGATTGGGATCGATTCCGAAAACCTCATATTTGATCCATCTCTCGAGCTTTTGCTGGTCCTCCGGCGACGGTCTCGGCTTTTTGTGCGGAGGCATCAGACCGGCACGCGTATTTTTCAAGACCTTGAACCAGAGATCGTCGTTCAAAACGGACTTATCCGTGGTCAGCTCATCGAAGGCGATTTGCCCTTTCTTGGCGCCATCTCCGTGACAATCATAACAATACTCCCGAAGAATCGGCTGAACGTCACGGCGAAAGCCCGCAGCAGCCGCAGTCTCCGCGTCCGCGGCGGACACTCCCAGCATAGACACGATGGCGAAGAAGCACCCCAAGCAAAGGCGGCCCGATTCAACGGCCTTGACCAGTACAGTTTGCTCGATGTGTGGCTTCATTAGAGCTTACAATCCATTATTATAGTAGTACAAACAAAATAGTTTCTTGTCGCTGGGCGACAAAAACTTGTAGATTCCGTCCGGGCTCGGGGAACCCGATGAACGGTTTTTGGGGCTGAATGACATTGCGTTGAATAATCCCCACCCTGTTGTAAACTTCTGCCTTGTGAAGCCAACTGAAAACGACTCTTTCAGAAAATCCCCTCCAAAGGCATTCAGCGCGATGCTATCAACCAAGGCTGCCGTCAGGGAGCGGCTCCAATTGCGGAATCTCTTTTTTGGAAACCAGATCGATGCGAAGCAATTGCTCGAGCCGTTTCGCCGCCTGGCCGGAATCTTTTTCTTTGTCAAGGACACGCAAAGCCGCCTGATGGCAATTAGCAGCGAGGCTGTGGTGCGAATGGGATTTCACTCGGAGGACGAGATTGTCGGACGGCCGCCCCACGAGTTCATGCCTCCCTCTTTGGCGGATAAATATGTGGCTGACGACAGTTGGGTGATCCGGAGCGGGAAGCCGCTGTGCAACATTGTCGAGTCCTATTACAACGAGCGAGGGATTTGCGACTCTCTCGTTACGGACAAATATCCTTTGCGGGACGCGCATGGCCATGTCATTGGCCTGATTGGCACAACACGCCCCTTTCAAGGCCGTTTGGAGCTATTGACGCACATTGGACCGGCGGGCAAGGCAGCCGATTACATTCGCACACACTTGGGGGAGGCGCTCATGCTGCCGGAGATCGCCCGTCACTCCGGATTTTCCGAGCGCCAACTGCAGCGTCAGTTCATAAGGGTTTTCGGCATCACGGTTCGGCAATTCATCATTCAATGCCGGGTGCAGGAGGCGATGCGTGAGTTGATTCATCCTAATCGATCCATTGCGGAAATCGCGTTTATGTTTGGCTTTAATGATCAGAGCGCGTTTACCAAGCACTTTCGGGCAGTCACTGGCATTCCCCCGGGGACCTACCGCAATCGTTACCTCTCCGAGTTCCGTTGATTATTGAGGGCATGCTTCAACATGAATCAGATTCCTGTCTGAGGGAGTTCCGTTTTTTTGATCGCTCATTGTTCAATAGTACGCCAATTTTATAATGACTCTAACCTCAACAACGCCTGTGAAAAAATGCCGGTTTAGCGCCCTGCGTTGTCTCCTCGATGCGCTCATTTTCACGGCCTTTGCGGGGGCAATGCTCACCGTCGCCGAGGGCCGTCCGAGCGTCGCCAAACCCAACATTGGTGCCCCGGTGACCGTCATCGACAACGGCGCGACCTGGACACTGGACAACGGCATCGTCAAGGCGGCCATCAACAAGAACAACAGCCACATGACATCGCTTGTTTACCACGGCATTAACACCATGGGCCCTGGCGGTATCTGGGAACAAACACCTTCCGGCCAAGTGACTCAGTCTCTCACCATTGACCCGGCAACCAACGGCGGCGACCGCGCCGAGGTTGCCCTGAAGGGTGTGAACGGTCGGATGGATATCGAAGTGCGCTATGCGATGGAACGGGGCTCCAGCGGCATTTACACTTACGCCATTTTCTCGCACGGGACCAATTATCCTGCGGCAAGGGAGGGCGAAAGCCGCTTCATCACGCAGCTTAATCCCCTCTTTAATTGGCTCTCGGTGGACGAGGATCGCAACATGCTCGAACCCACTCCGGAAGACTTGCGCGCGGGCGTCGTCATCCACGCCAAGGAGCAACGCATTTTAAGCACTGGTTTCTACAAAAATTCGGTCGAGCACAAATACAGCTATTGCGCCATCCAATACAAGATTCCCGCCTACGGCTTCTCCAGCACGAAGGAACATATCGGCCTCTTTTTTGTCAATCCATCCACCGAATACCTGAGCGGTGGCGCCTCAAGGCTGGATCTGGTCTGCCATATGCAATCAACCATCCTCGATTACTGGTGCTCTGGCCACTACGCCGGTGGCGCCGGCTGCAACATCCCCGCCGGCGAGAACTGGAACAAAGTCATCGGTCCGATCTTTGTCTATTGCAACGCTCTGGCCGACCCTGAAGTTCCTGGCCAAGGCGATTTGGATACGCTGGCAGCCACCGCGGGCAATCCCACGGTCCCGCCAGCCTGGCACGACAATGCCACCGCCCTGTGGCGGGATGCGCTCGACCGGGCCAAAGAGGAAAAGGCCCGATGGCCCTATGATTGGGTCAACGGCGTGGACTATCCGCACAAAGAGGGACGCGGCACCGTCACCGGGCAACTCGTGCTCAACGACCCGCAGGCAGGCTCAACTAAGCTGCCTCATCTGACGATCGGCCTTGCTCATCCGGAATTCACCTCTGATGCCGGTGGATTTGTTCTGCGGTCGGGCAACGGCAACAGAATCACTTGGGAGCACGACGGAAATTACTACCAGTTTTGGAACGACGGCGCCGACGACGGCAAGTTCACTATTTCCAACGTGCGTCCCGGCACTTATACGTTGCACGCATTCGCCGATGGCGTGCTGGGCGAATACACGAATTTCAACGTCACGGTCGCAGCGAGACAGACCTTAGACTTGGGCAAACTAGAGTGGAAGCCCGTACGCTACGGCAAACAACTGTGGGAAATCGGATACCCCGACCGCACCGGCGGCAAATTCTACAAGGGCGACGGCTCGAATTACTGGCTCTGGGGGTGGTGTGTGCGTTATGGCGACCTCAGGGCAAACGCATCTAAATTTCTTTTGGATGGCCGCCGAGCAATCTGAGAAGGTAGGGGTGGTTCCAACTGGCGTTGAGCATTTTGCCTCGAATGCCACGCTTTTTTGTTTTCTCTTGTTTGAGTAAGTTCAGGGCCAGCCTGCGCAAGGTGGCCAGATTTTCCGCGGCGTAGCCTTGCCGGGCTCGGCTCTGGTCCTCGCCGAAACAAACGTCCATGACCCAGTGAAGTTTGTTTTCCACGCCCCAATGCCCTCGCACCGCTCGGGCAAAAGTCTCCACTCCCAGCTTTAGACTGGAGAGGTAATAGCGCCGCTCCACGGTGGCTTTGCCTTCGATCTCCCGCACCGATTCAACCATCCCGACAGAAGCCAGTCCCTCCCATTTGGCCTTGTCGGCAAACCAATCCAAAGAGTCGCTCTGATAATATCTCCGGGTCTCTATTCGACCGTGGTCTTTTTCCACCGTGGCAAAGGCTTGGAGGCTTGCCACGTCCTTGGGCACCACGGCTTCCAGGGTGGCATCCAGGAACGTTTTGACCTCTTCATGGACTTTTTCCTGGTTGCCCTTCAAGGCCAGCACGTAATCGGCGTCCGCCTCGATGATTTCCTTGGCGATGTTTTTCTGGCAACCCATGGCGTCGAGGGTGACGATGCAGCCGCTTAACTCCAGGACGCGCAAGAGTTCGGGCACGGCGGTGATCTCGTTGCTTTTGTCCGCCACTTTGAGCTGGCCCAGCACCAGGCCGTTACTTTCCGCCCACGCGCTGACAATATATTTTACACTCTGATCCCCGCTGACGGCCCGGCGCAGGGCCTTGCCATCCAAAGCCACAATCTCCTGCGGAACTGCCCGGCGCAGACTTTGCGTCCAACGCAAAAAACAGTCCAGAAAAAGCTTGGGATCCAGCGCGGCAAACACCCGGTTGAAGGTGTCATGGGAGGGAATGCCGTTGCGCAAGCTCAGAAATGTTTTGAACCAGTCCTGTTTGGCCAGACCAAAATCCTCCATGTCGTTGAAGGACTCCCCGGCGCACAAGAGCGTGCAGACCGCGATGACCAGGACGTCAATCAAATCATGATCCTTGGTCCGATCCACCCGGGGATCGACGATAGCTTTAAGATGTTCAACCAGACTCAATTTGGGATGTATCTTCATCCCTCTTGTATCTATACACAATTTTATATAGTACAAGGCAAAAATTGCCGGGTTGCCGCTTTTATTTTAGATGCGTCTGCCCTGATGGCGACCTGTTCCCCGACGACATCACTTACACCATCGGCAACAGTGATTAACACAAAGACTGGTTCTTCGAGCAAGTGCCCCATGCATTGTCAGATGCGTGGAAGAATCCTGAGGCCAAGGACCCGCTGAACCAGCGCTATGGTTGGGTCAAAGCCGGGAATCCAGGGGAGGACATGTGGCGCGCCATTGGCCAAGGCCGGGCGACTACTTGGACGATCAAATTTAGCATGGACAAAACGCCGAAAGGCAATGCGTTCTTGCGCGTGGCGCTGGCTGGCGCCGACGGCACCGGCGGGCTTGCCGTGGCTGTCAATGACACGAGTGTCGGCACCATCCACCCCGTTCCCACCAACGCTCTCCGCTACAACACCGACACAGGTGTTTGGGAGCAATACACCCAGCTTTTCGACGCCGCGCTCTTGAGGCCGGGGGAAAACGAGGTGCAACTCACCGTGCCTGCGGGCGAACTGACTTCCGGCGTCGTTTACGACTACCTGCGGCTGGAACTCAATGAGGACTCCAAATTCAATTTTTAAGCTTCTTTCCCTTGAGATCCGGCAGCCCCTCCTCATGGTGGATTACTGCCGTCACTTCTCCTTTGTCGTCCTTGATAAAGGTCAATCGCGCTCCATTAATCTTGATGAAGAAATTTGTTTCCGATTCGGGATAAATGTCGAACGTGCCCTGGATAGAGTTCTGGCCCCGAGTTTGCCCGATCAACTGGCCTTCTTCCCTCCAAATCGTCAGTTTCATTCCAGTCAAGGGGCGCGTAGCGGCGCTGGGCGCAAATTCGTACTGGCCGACGACGGTGTCCAGAAGTCTTGTATCCAGTTTGATCGCGACATCCGGCTTGAGCAGCTTTGGAACTTGGCTGCTGAGCTTGATTTTCATTGGCCGACGATCCGATCCCCAATCGCTTTCGAGTAAAAACTTCCCAAGCTCATCAACGGCAATAACTCGCCTTCCATTGAACAAGACCACAACACCATGACGCCGCTTATTGTCAAAACCCACAAACGATTGATAACCGCCCGTGCCTCCCCCGTGCGAGATGATTTCCGTTCCTGGCAGCTCGGAATTTACGCCCCAAGCCAATCCATTTTCATACGTTTTTCTCATGAGCGGTGTCAGGCTGGAATGAGTCAGGCCAAGGTTAGCTGACACATATTTCAGCAGGTCATTGGCCGTGGAACGCAATGCGCCTGCGCCGGACAAAACCGGAACATCCCAATTCGGAGCGATTTCTCCAAATAAATCGTGTCCGATAGCCAGCCGGTTTTTTAATTCGGGCGTCAAAGTGATTCCCGTGCTGTCCATTTTCAATGGGCGACAAATCCGGCTTACCACTAGTGTAGTGTCCCATAAATAACTTTACATAGCTTTTGGCTATGGTATAAATCAGCGCATGCCGAATCTCAGTGCCGCGATAGAGTTGAAACCGGAGGATCAAACTCAACTGGAAGATTGGGAATCTTCCCAACGAACTCCCCAACAGGTCGCACTGCGGTGCCGGATCATCTTGGGAGCGCTGGCGGGCCGGGATAATGTGGCACTCGCCCAGGAATTGGAGGTTAGCCGGCCCACCGTGCAATTATGGCGCAAGCGTGTGCGGGAACAAGGGATCGGCCAGGTATGGGAGGTCGCCCCGGGACGAGGTCGCAAAGCGAAGTATGATCAAGCCAAACGGGATACGATCATCACCACGACCTTGCAAACCAAGCCCAAGGGGGTAACCCATTGGAGTTGCCGCCGGATGGCCGAGGAGCAAAAGGTCAGCAAGAATACCATCCACCGACTCTGGCAGATGCACAACCTCAAGCCCCACTTGAGCCGCACCTTTAAGCTTTCCCGCGACGCGAAGTTTTTAGAGAAACTTACAGATGTCGTCGGGTTGTATCTCAACCCGCCACAGAAGGCGTTGGTGCTGTGCTTGGACGAGAAGAGCCAAATTCAAGCGCTGGATCGGACCCAGCCGGGTTTGCCGCTAAAGAAAGGACGCCGTGGCACGATGACGCACGATTATAAGCGGAACGGGACCACGACCCTGTTTGCGGCGCTCAACGTCTTGGACGGAAAGGTGATTGGTCAATGCCACTCCCGCCATCGCCATCAGGAGTGGCTCAAATTCCTGCGGCGCTTGGACCGGGAATTTCCCCGCGCCATCAAGCTGCATTTGATTATGGATAACTATGGCACCCACAAAGAACCGCATGTGAAAGCTTGGTTGGCCAAGCATCCGCGCTTTATGTGCCACTTCATCCCAACCAGTTCCAGTTGGCTCAACCTGGTCGAGCGCTGGTTCGCGGAACTCACGGAGAAAGCCATCCGCCGGGGCAGCTTCATCAGCGTGCCCGATCTGCAAGTGGCGATCGACAAGTTCTTGGCCGCTTGGAATGAGAAGCCCAAGCCCTACGTGTGGACGGCGAAGGTGGAAGACATCATGCAAAAAATCGCGCGAGCACGCAGCAAGTTGGAGCAAATCAAACCAGGCTGCACCCTGCCCAGAGGCAAAAAGAAGACAATTTCTCTGTAAAGCTATTTATGGGACACTACACTAGCGATTCATAATTGGTTCCGGCTTTGAGCGCAATGGCATGACCAAGCAATCCCATTCCCAAATTGGAATATTCCGATGCTGCTCCTGGGTCACGAGTCAATGTGTAGCCAGATAGGTAGGCATACATCTTCCCGACGGTATAATCAGCATAGGGATTGTCCGCACGTTTGGGGTCAAGGTTGTCAGGAATGCCGGGAAACCCGGACGTATGCGTGGCGAGCTGGCGCAAGGTGATTTCTTTGCCGTTGCGGGCAGGCATGTTGACGGACGCAGGCAAATACTTTGCCACCGGATCATCCAGTTTCATTTCCCGGCGTTGGATCATGTCTTGCAGTAAAAGCCCGGTAAATGTCTTTGTGACCGAGCCGATTTCAAACACGCTGTCGCCGTTGACTTCTTTGTCCGTGCCGTTGTCCAATTTTCCGTAACTAATAATTTCGCTCCTCTGCTCGTCCACAATGCCTACCACAATGCCGGCGTTAATTTTTTCACCCTCGATGCATTGTTGCAGATAGGCGTGGATGGCATTTGTGAAATCCTCCGCCGTAACGCGAAAGGAAAACGCTGATAATAGTATCACGAAAAAAATGACTCGGACGACCGTGATCATTATTTGCATCCTAACAAATCTTCGACGGGCGACAAGCTCGACTGCCAGCAACTCAAGCTGCCTGAGCGACCACTTTCTTCGAGAAACTCGCGCAAATTCGCGCACTTCGCCCGATGCTCTTTTCGCAAACGGTTTTTTCTTGCGTTGGGTCTGTGATCTCGGACAGGCTTCAAACATCAAATCTCCCGGCAGATGTTATTGCTTGATTACAGGCTGCTTTATCGACGGCCAAAGACAATCCATCCGTCGCGCAAAAGGACAAAAAATGAAAATTAACAAAATGGCCTGTTATTCCGCGCTGTTGTGCGCGGCATTGAATTTGAATCTTGCGGCGGACGCTCAGCCCGCCAATGCCCCTGCCGCCACCAACGCGCCTTCCGCCGGGCCCCGGCGAGGTCCTCCCGGCCCCCCGGCGACCGCGGAAGATTTGGCGATGATAGCGAAGCTCAACGATCTTCCGCCTTACGCTTCCGCCCTCGGAGACGGGGATTATTCCACTGGACCTGATTACGCCCCAGCCCCGGAACAGATGGTTCGAGACGCGGTGCCACGCGGCAAGGTGATTCAATTCACCATGGAGTCGTCCGACAGCAAGTTCTATCCCGGCATCAACGGTCCTTTCCAGCGCGAGGTGTCTGTTTATGTTCCCAGCCAATATGTCCCTGGTACAGCAGCCCCAGCCATTGTGTCGGCGGATGCCTACGGAGCAAAGAATAATCAACTGCCTGCCATTCTTGACAACATGATTGCTGATCACCGCCTGCCGGCGATGCTGGCAGTGATGATCGCAAATGGAGGCAAGCAGCGCAGTATGGAATACGACACCGTCTCCTCCAAATACGCCGAATTTGTGGAGGCAGAAGTATTGCCGCGAGTTGAAAAGGAGGCTGGCGTTATTGTCACCAAGGATCCCGATGGCCGCATGACCTTGGGAGGCAGTTCGGGCGGGGCGGTAGCGTTTACGATGGCGTGGTTTCACCCCGATCTTTATCACCGCGTGCTCACCTACTCGGGCACCTATGTGAATCTGAAGTCTGGACCGGACGCCCCCCACGGCGCGTGGGAATATAACGAACATTTTATTCCACAAAGCCCGGCCAAGCCTTTGCGCGTCTGGATGGAGGTTGCTCAGCGGGACAACGGAGCCGCAACCTCCGCAGCCGGCCTTCACAATTGGATTATCGCCAATATTAAGATGGCTGCGGCGCTGAAGGCCAAAGGCTATCATTATCAGTTTGTCTATGCCAAAGATGCCGGCCACACGGACGGCAAAGTGATTTCCCAAACGCTTCCGCAAGCCCTGGAATATCTATGGAGAGGCTACCCCGCCGGACCGACTAAATGAATCATAAATGTGGTTGCACGGAAAACCAGCGCGCGTGGCCTTCTCGAGTCAGGCTGGAGGTCCCATCTGGGTGGAGTTATATCCCCGTGACGGCTTCTAACAGTCAAATACAATGCTAACAAATAGCGGGGCAGCAACTTCTTGGTGGGATTGGGAAGCCGGCAAAAAATCGCGGACTGGTCGCTTCTTCTAGGATTAGATGTTGGTGAGCCGTCCGGTGGAATCCCCGAACCGATCCAACCCTTTGGCACCGATCCGGTCCATCAGGCTCAGGTAGAGGTTGGTCATCGGGGCGTCCGAATGTTTGACAAATCTACCGGGCGTGAGCGTACCGCCGCCGGAGCCTGCCAGGATGATGGGCAGGTCAACGTGCGTGTGGCGGTTGCCGTCCGAGTTGCCGCAGCCGTAAACAATCATGGAGTTGTGCAGAAGCGAGTTGCCGTCCACATCCTTGGTGTTCTCCATCTTTTCAAGGAAGTAGCCAAATTGTGTGGCGTACCAAAGATCAATCGCGGCCACTTTCTTGATCGTCTCGGGATTGTTGCGGTGGTGTGAGAGGCTGTGGTGTCCCTCTGCGATGCCGATCTCCGCGAAATCCCGGTTGCTGCCATTGCCTGCAATCATGAACGTCGCCACCCGCGTGCTGTCAGTCTGGAACGCCAGGTGAAGCATATCGTACATCAGGCGCACATATTGCGTGAAGCTCTCGGGAATTCCCACTGGCGTGTCCGCGTCCGGCTCCTTCGCCCCAACGCGGCTTTTCTCCGATCGCTCAATACGCTGCTCGATGTCACGAACGCTGGTGAGGTATTCGTCGAGCTTATCACGGTCGCGTCCGGCCAACTCGCCGGCCAGTGCGCGGGAATCATTCTGAACGAAATCAAGAATTGAACGTTGTTGCTGCTGGCGCAAAAGAAGGTTTTGCTTGCGCTCACCGCGCGAGCCGGAGCCGAAGAGCCGCTCGAAGAGTTGGCGAGGATTGACTTCGGGGGTCATCGGCGTCGTCGGTGAACTCCAAGCCAGGTTGTGCTGATAAACGCAGGCGTAACCGGTGTCGCAGGCGCCGAAATTCTGCACGATGTCACAGGAGAGTTCCAACGAGCGGAATGGCGTGATCAAGCCGATCTGCTGGGCCATGATCTGATCGGCGGAGATTCCCGCATGAAAATCATTGCCGCCGGTTTTCTTGATGCGCACCCCCGTGAGGAAGGTCCCGTTGGCCCGGGCGTGGTCGCCTCCGCCATCGGGCCCGGGCGTGGCCGAAAGATCGGTCAAACCACCGAACACCTGGATCTTATCTTTGACTGCGGCAAGCGGCTGCATGGTCTGGTTGAGGACAAATTCCTTGCCTTGGCCGCTGGGGAGCCAACTGCCTGGAATGGCGCCGTTCGGGAAATAGAGAAAAGCGGTGCGCAGTGGCGCGCCACTGGCCGTGGTGGCGCGCAACGCTCCGGCTTCCACCGCAGTGTCGCTCCCGAAAAGACTTCGCGGCGCAATTGATTCCAGGGCCGGCAGCGCCATGCAAACACCCAAGCCGCGCAGAAAACGGCGGCGGTTCATCAATGTATATGCGGCTTCGGCGGGATTAGTTGACTTTGTGATCATGTGGTGTAGTGGGTTGCGGCGCCAATGTTGCTGTCTTGGCGATTGCGTTTGCGGGATGAACGATTTGACGGCGTTCCCCAAAAGGAGCGGATTCGATGACACCGAGCAATAAGGCGGAGAAACGTCCATTTTCGCGCTCAAGGCTATCGACAATTTTGTCCACGGTGGGGACATCATAGTATTCCAGGCCCCGGCCAAGGGCGTAGGTCAAAAGCTTCTCCGTGAGCGTGCGATAAAACTCCGTGCGGTGGCTGCCCGCGAGGACTCGCTTTAGCTCGCGGACGTCGTGGAACGACTCGCCGGAGATCAACTGGCCCGAAGCATCCACGGCTTGGCCCAGCTCATTGGTGCGCCAAAGTCCCAGCGCGTTGAAGTTTTCCAGCGCCAGCCCAAGAGGGTCCATTCGGTTGTGGCAGGACGCGCACAATGGCTTTTGTCGGTGCATAGCCAGGGCTTCGCGCTGCGTAGGAACGTGGTCCTGAAATTTCTTCACGGCTTCGTCCAGCGCGGGAACGTCCGGCGGCGGCGGCGGCGACGGCGAACCAAGGATGTTTTCCAGGATCCATTTACCCCGCTTGACCGGGGATGTGCGCGCCGGGTCGGACGTGACGGCCAGCACGCTTCCCATCGTCAAAACACCTCCACGCGGGTCTTCCGGCGGCAGGGTTACGAGGCGCATACTCGGCCCGGCGACATTGGTAATTCCGTAATACTTCGCAAGGGTTTCGTTGAGAAAAGTGTAGTCGCTGGTCAGGAGTTCGAGGATGCTGCGATCTCCGCGCGCCACATAATCAAAGTAAGCTTCGGCCTCCTGCTTGAGGGCTTCACGTTGGGCGGTAGTCACCGCCCCACTATTGGTAATGCCTTCCCGCGCAAGAATTTCAGGGCGATTGATCGAAGCCTGAAGCACTCCGCGCGATTGCAGCCATTGGCCGGTAAAGTTTTCGATGAACGCCTTGGCTCGGGAATCCGCAAACATCCGCCTCACTTGGGCCTCCAGATTCTGGCGAAGTTTCCCCTCGCTTGCCAACTTGAACAACTCGTCGTCCGGTATCGTGGACCATAGAAAATAGGAGAGACGTGAAGCCAGGGCATACTCGTCAACTTCGGCGAAGGATCGATCCGGTGCGCTGGGCGCCGCCGTTTCCACGCGGAAGAGGAATCGCGGCGAAGCGAGCACCGCGACCATCGCTCGCGAAACGCCCGTCTCAAAACTATTGCCTGGCACTGTGTATGTCTTCTCGGCGATGTCCACGAGTTGCTCGACCGTGTCGGCACTGACCGGGCGGCGAAACGCTTTCATAGCGAAGCGGGTCAGCACTTCCCGCGCATAGTCGCGTCGTGCGGCGGAGCCTTCCGGAGGGATGTCCTGCGTGAAGAATCGGTCATAACCCGGCGGGTTGACCCAGTCGTTGGTGGCCAGCGGTCCATAGACGGAGACCGTGAGGATCTTGTAGTCCATCTTGGTCTTCTGCTTGAGATCCAGGTAAACCGGGCTGATGTCGAAAGTGATGTCGTGATCGCCTTTGTCCCATTTCAACTGGCGTTCGTCGGTATAGAATTCGCAATCGTACCAGATATACTCCTGCCGGAAAAACTCCTTGCCGTCGGTCTTAATGGTTAAGGTGCAATGCTGTTTGTCCGGCTTAGCGGTGCCGTCCACCATCGAGTAAATGACCACTTTGTAATCGCCGGCCACGCGGGCCTGAAAATGCCGACTGACCTCGCGCGGCTCATAAAAATTCATCGGATCGCCGTTCTTGGAGCCATCCGCAGTAAGAAACTCCTTGCCGGTGGCGAATTGAAGCGTCAGGGCGCGCGGAGTAACAGGAACCGCCTTGTTGACAATGAAATGCGCGGCCTCAAGAAACTTCTCCATGCGCATCGGCGAGAGAGACTGTACCTCGCCAATCGTGTCGAAGCCGTATCCGACATCGTCGGCGGGAAAGGCCACCTCGGTGTCGTAATCGATTCCCATCAGGTCGCGGATGGTGTTGCGATATTCGTTGCGATTGAGCCTACGCATGGTGACACGACCTGGATCAAGGCGCTGCGGATCAACTCCGAAAGCCGCGAACTCGATCCACTTGTCCAGAGTCCGCTGCGCCGCGGCAGGCAGGCGCGGGTGCTTTTGCGGGGGCGGCATCAGGCCGGCTCGCGTATTATTGAGCACTTTGAGCCACAGGTCGGGGTTGTGCAGAATTTGGTCCTGATTCGTAAGCGCGTCAAAAGCGATGTTGGCACGGCTTTCGCCGTCTCCGTGGCAATCGTAGCAATGCTGCTGCAGAATGGGTCGGACTTGTTGATGAAACTGGGCCATGGCCGAGTCCTCCGATGGCGCGGACGAAACGGCTTTGCCAGCGCTACTTGTTTGCACGGCGCAGCCAACTGCGGCGCAGATCAACGCCACCAGCATGCCAAACCACAACCACGGACTGACGAAAACTCGCTTCATCAGGCGTCCAGTCTGACAAAACCGTCGGTACGGCTGCCGGCATCGGTCCAGTACGCAACAAACTCGCTCTGATCTGGTTGAGAAAGCATGCTGACACTGACGGTATATCAGTAGCCGGCGAAGCGCAACCGCAAAGCCGTTGACAGAAGATTAACGATGCGGAACGGCTTTCCAATTTTAAGGCTTGCGACGCTCCCGCTGGGCGAGGCATTTTTCCGCGGTAGTCCCTGTTCCATTATGTCAAACACATTTGCATACGATGTGCCTTCAAACCGCTGTCTTTCCCGAAGGGACTCGGCGGCGTTCCTCGGAATCTGCGCGCTAATTCTCCTGCCGCTGGCGCTGCTGGCCCAAGGCCATTCCAACGAGATTCTGCTCTGGCCCAACGGCGCGCCCGGTGCCGAAGGCAAGACCGGCGACGAAATTGTCAAGACCAGCGGGAATGGCGATCACAGAGTGTCCCATATCAATAAACCTTCCGTCACAGTTTATCTGCCGCCGCCGGACAAGGCTACGGGCGCCGCCATAATCATCGCGCCCGGCGGCGGTCATAGCTTCCTAAGTATCGACAGCGAGGGCTATAACGTCGCCCAACGGCTGAGCGACCATGGCGTAGCGGGCTTTGTTCTTAAATACCGCCTGGCCCGGGAGACCAACTCCACCTACACCGTGGATCGCGACGAAATGGCCGATATGCGGCGTTCCATCCGGCTGGTGCGCAGCCGCGCCGGAGAATGGGCGGTCAATCCCAGCCGCATCGGTGTGATGGGCTTTTCCGCTGGCGGAGAACTGGCCTTCAAAGCTGCCATGATATTTGACAACGGCATCGCAGATGCCCCCGACCCGATTGATCGCCAAAGTTCCAAGCCCGATTTTCAAGCGCTGATTTACCCGGGCAACTCAAGAGCCATTGAGCCTTCCAGCAATTCGCCGCCGGTTTTCCTGGCCTGTGGAAACAATGACCGGCCCGACATCTCACAGGGGTTGGCGTCGGTCTATCTCAAATTCAAGCAGGTCAACGTGCCTGCCGAACTGCACATCTATACCGGAGTGGGGCATGGCTTTGGCTGGCGACCCGACGCCAAGGGTCCGACGTCCACCTGGATCGACCGCTTCTACGAGTGGCTTGGCCAGCGCGGCTTCCTGAAAAAGGAATAGCGCCTGCCAGACTTCACAACGGGAGCTTTTCCTGACGTAGCAGCTTTAGCGCTGCTGGTCCTGATTCTCAGGAATACCCGGCTCATCAAGCAACTGGATGACCGTGGCCGGACCGAGGTCGGCGGGAGGCGTCCACGAGCGCAACGCCCAGACCACTTTTTTTTCGGGCGTGACTTCAATCACCTGAACTGTGGTGGGCCATTTGGACGGTGCTTTTGCGCCCGAGGCGTCCACGACGCCGACAGGGCACCAGTTGCTCATGACCGTGTTGCCATTGGACAATCGGTTCGCTTCCTGTAGGCACCACAGCGCGATGTCGGGCACGTCCTTCTGCGTAAACTCCCAAACGGTCTCCCCCTTTGGATTTACCTCGCGCACATAAGCGTCGTGGCTGCTGATCAGAGTGTTTCCATTGTGGAGCCGCACGGCGTCCCAGGGAATTCGCGCGGCTACGGACCAGATTTCGCTTCCGTCGGCACTGTACTCCACGACCTTGTCCTGGTCGTGATGGGCGACGAGAAATGTGCCGGCCTTCGTCATTTGTGCGCGGCGGAATTGGGTGTGGACGGTCATTGGATTGCGGTTTGTGGGAAGTTCGAATTCCTTTTCAATTTTGCCACTCTTCGTGTTGATGACCATCAGCTTTGCTGGGAGGCCGTTCTGTATGACCATCACACGGTCAAGGCCGATCGGCTGGCAAACGTGAACCTCGCAGCCGACCGGCGCATCGTAGTTCCAGATCAGCCTTTTTTCGTGAGTCACCTTGCCGGCGCCGGTTTTGCGCGCGAAAACGACGTCCCCGTTGGAAAGCAAGGTGGCGTCGCTCAATTCCTGAAGCGTTTTTCCGGGGTCAGCGGCGTGGGTGGGAATCTCATAAGACCAGACGATCTTGCCTGCGCGGACTATAACCATCCTTTGGACGGGATTTCGGAAGTCATACTGGCCCGTGTAGAAAAAAGGATGCTGGCTCAGACCATTTCCAGGCAATGTTGCGGGCGAATACGAATCAAGGTTTAGGATACCTCCCGGGTCGGACGCAGGGCGATTGAGAGGCGACGCGGGTGGCGCTCCGGCCGCCAACGTGTTCAACGCGGTCAATACGCCGACGGAAAAACCAAAGAGACGGGAGAGGCTTAAATCCAAGTGGAGGCAGTTTCGCTGGGACCGTTTGAACATGGTCGGAAATAACCTGCAAAACACCTTAAAATCAAGTTCAGGCTGCGGATACGGACCATCCAAGTGACAGAGTGATCGGTCAATAGGGCCGGTCCAAAACGGTTGCGTAGGTTTTGGAAACGCCACTGGCGGGGATGGAAACCGTGTACGATTTTCCGGAAGGATCGACGAAACATTTGATATAGTTCCCCTCGCATTTTGGGGAGAGGTTGGCGATGTACTGATCGTCGGTGTTAACCTTTGAGTCGCCCATCATCATGCGATGAATCTGCCACATCGTCTGCAAGGAAGGCACGCTTCGCAGCGTGGCTAGCGTTCCGGGGTTGGCACCCTTGCGCGGCCCGTTGCTCATTACAGACACCGTCGGGGCCAAGCTGCGAACCAGCAGCGGGTTGTTGCTGAGGTCAAGACCATGATGATCGACCTGGTAAAGATCGACAGTTCCGACGACATTTGAAGGACAGACAACCTTGGCTTCCGTGTTCCAGGTCAAGTCCCCGCCGATGAAAAATTTGAACGGGCCAAATTTCAGCAGCATAACGATGCTATTGGCATTGTCGGTAGTATCGATGGCGTGCTCGGTGCCTTCCGAACACAGCGGGTTGGGCGCCGCATCCTTGGGAACAGGAAACTCTTTGCGCGCGCCGACACAGTAAAACGTGAGCGGTGCGGCATCGCTGGACTGTTTCAGCGGCAGGACCTGGCCGGGGCTCATCATTTGCCGGCTGTCCGCCTTAAAATCCCGATACGGCTGGATGCTCCTTAAAAACCGCTGGTCGTTATTGGTGACGCCGTCGGAGTCGTGATCGGGAATGCCATTGTCCAACACTACGCCAATCGGCATCAGTTTGGCCAAGTCCGCCGCTCCGCCAAAATGGTCCATGTGAAAATGGGTGATGATAAGGTAATCAATTTTGCTCACGCCCGCAGCTATGGCTGCGGCATGGATTCGTGCCGCGCTGGAGTCCGGTTGGTTGTTTCTGCTGGGGTTGCCCGTGTCCACAAGAATGGATTCGCCGGCGGGTGTGACGATCAGCGTGCCCGCGCCCCCTTCCATGTCGGTCCAATAAATGTTGAGGCTGCCCGCCGCCTGAACAATCGCGGCGGTCGCCAGAGTCAATATCAATGCCAATAGTTTAATGAGGTGTCTGTTCATGGCTGGTGATTGTAATGGTCTTTCATCATTAACGCTCACGAGCTGGCTTGCCTAGCATTATTTTGCGCGGCTTGAGATCAAGGTTGAGAACTGGCGATTGCGCGCCTCGCGTTTTCTTACTAATATTCATCCCGTGAAAGACACCTCCATCCAGTGGGTCCGCTTTCTTGCGGCCTCGATCGTCGCATCGTGTTCTTGTTTATCCCAGGTTCAAGTGGCTGGGGCGGAGTGTGTTTATACGCCCTCCGCATCCCCACGGAGGGTTTTCAACTTCAATCCCGGCTGGAAGTTCACAAAAGGAGACGCCCTCGGAGCAGAGAAGGCCGATTTCAACGACTCGGCATGGGCCACCGTTAGCACGCCGCACACTTACAATGACGTGGACTCCTACCAGGTCATCATCAGCCACGGCGGCGGAGACAGGGGCACCTACGCGGGGATCGCCTGGTACCGCAAGCATTTCAAGCTGCCGACGAACGCGAAGGGCGGGAAGGTCTTCCTGGAGTTTGAAGGATTGAAGCAGGCGGCCCGGTTTTGGGTCAACGGAAAAACCGCAGGCAAATTCGAGAACGGCATCACCGCCTGCGGCCTTGACTTGACGGATTTGGTGGATTTTGACGGCGACAACCTCATCGCCGTCAAAGTCGATAACAGTAACGGTTACAAAGAAGAAGCGACTGGCGTGGGTTACCAATGGATGGGGCGGGATTTCAATCCAAATTATGGCGGGTTAAACCACGACATTTGGCTTTTTCTCACCGGCAAGGTTTACCAAACACTGCCGCTCTACGAGAATTTACAAACGACAGGCGTGTATATTTATCCTTCGCATTTTTCAATCCCCGTTAAAACTTGCGACGTGACGGTTGAAGCGCAGGTGCGGAACGAATCCGGAGACCCGCAGGCCGTTACTTTATCGGCCGTGGTGGCGGATGCCAGTGGCGTGGTCCGTGCCAGGTTTGATGGAGACACTTCCGACCTGGTCGCCGGCCAAACGGAAGTCATCAAAGCAACGGGATCACTTGCGGCGGCGCGTTTTTGGGACGTGAATGACCCATACCTTTACGACGTTTATTCCATCTTGACAGTGAACGGCAAACCAGTGGACGTCTGCAAAACTCGCACGGGCTTTCGCCAGGCTGAATTCAAAGGCGGGGCGGGCCAGGGAGGCCTCTGGCTTAACGGCCATTTTGTCTATTTGACAGGTTACGCGCAACGCTCAGTCAACGAGTGGGCCGGCCTGGGCCAGGCTTATCCAGATTGGATGCACGATTTCAACGCGCAATTGATGCGCAGCACCCACGCCAATTACATCCGCTGGATGCACATCTCGCCGCAGCGAGTCGATGTCACCGCGTGCGACAAGGTCGGGATTATTGAGATTTGTCCCGCAGGCGATAAGGAGAGGGACGTGCAGGGCCGGCAATGGGAGCAGCGCATGGAAGTCATGCGCGACTCGATGATTTTTTATCGCAACAGTCCGAGCATTCTTTTCTGGGAGGCGGGCAACACGGTTGTCACCGCCGACCAGATGCGGCAGATGGTGGCGCTGCGCAAAGAGTTGGACCCGGAGGGCGGGC